>WBZN01000986.1_pt1 | contig 18207 bp, 13 predicted proteins | sample 5204281 | NCBI WGS metagenome assembly WBZN01 (sample SAMN12344347, study PRJNA552823) | activated sludge metagenome | biome: Activated sludge suspended growth; feature: Nitrification reactor; material: Wastewater; isolation source: activated sludge from nitrification reactor of wastewater...
CCGAGCTGGCGGAAGAGACCGCCAGCTATATGGAATACCACTGGGACCGGAACGAGGAGGGGCTGCGGGACGAGGGGGTGTAGCAACTCATTGCCGGCCGGGATGTTGGGAGGAGTCACCTCAGCACTCACGTGAGCGACGATACGACAAACCGCACAAGAAATTGTGCGGTTTTTTCATTTTCAGCAACCATTTACGCAGTCTATTAGGCAATAAGAAGCAGAACGTCTCTTAATTATTGCATTTTCTGCAAGTTTGGCTTGACGAAGGTGCGATTTCGCGCTACTATTCTCCCCGTCGACTCGGTTCCCCTGCACACACGGTCCCCGCCGTCGGGACCAGACGCTGTCCCCGGTCCCAGCACCGGGCTGTTGCCACCCTGAACCCGGACCCTGCGATGTCACGATTCCGACTCCTCCTCGTGCTGGCCGCCCTGGCCGCGCCGGTGGCGATGTCCGCCCAGGCCGCGCCAGTGGACTCGGCCGCGGCCCTGGCTGCCCCGGCAGTCACCGCCGTGGCCTCCACCGCTGATTCCGTCGCGCAGGCGGCGAATACCGCGGCGGCCGCGAATGGGGTCGCGATCAACTTCGTGTGGACGCTGGTCGCCGGCTTCCTCGTGATGCTGATGCAGCTTGGCTTCGCGATGGTCGAGACCGGCTTCACCCGGGCCAAGAATGCGGCGCATACCGCCACCATGAACTTCATGGTCTACGGCCTGGCCATGTTCGCCTACTGGGCCTGCGGTTTCGCCATCCAGGCCGGTGGCCTCGGCCCCATCCTCCCCCTGGGACAGACGGCGGAAACGGCCACGCTCACCAAGGCGCTCAGCATTTCCCTCGGCGGCCACACCTGGAACCTGATGGGCATGTCGGGATTCTTCCTCACCGGGATCAACTACACCGCGCCGGTCTTCACCTACTTCCTGTTCCAGATGGTGTTCATGGACACCACCGCGACCATCCCCACCGGCGTCCTCGCCGAGCGGTGGAAGTTCGCGTCCTTCATCGGACTGAGCCTGGCCATCGGGGGCCTGATCTACCCCCTTTACGCCAACTGGGTATGGGGCGGCGGCTGGCTCTCGCAGCTCGGCAGCAATGCCGGCATCGGTCACGGGCACGTGGATTTCGCCGGGTCGTCCGTGGTGCACCTGACCGGCGGCGTGATCGGCCTGGTCACCGGGAAGCTGCTGGGCGCCCGGCGCGGCAAGTACGGGCCCAACGGCCAGGTCAACGCGATTCCCGGGCACAACATCCCGATGGCGGTCTTCGGCACGTTCGTGCTCTGCTTTGGCTGGTTCGGCTTCAACGCCGGCAGCACGCTGGCCGGCACTGACCTGCGCATCGGGGTCATCGCGGTAAACACGATGCTGGCTGGGGCGGCGGGTAGCATTTCGGCGATGATCTACATGTGGGCGCGGTACGGAAAGCCGGACCCCTCGATGCTGGCGAACGGTGTGCTGGCCGGCCTGGTGGCGATCACCGCCCCCTGTGCCTTCGTCACCGCGCCGGTGGCCGTGCTGATCGGCGGCATCGCGGGGGTGCTGGTCTGCTGGGCGGTGTACTTCGTGGATCGTACGCTCCGGATCGACGACCCGGTGGGCGCCATCGCGGTGCATGGGGTGAACGGCGCCTTCGGGACGCTCTGCGTCGGGCTCTTCGCCGACGGCACCTACGGCGATGGGTGGAACGGCGTGGCCGGCGGGGTGCGCGGGCTGTTCTACGGCGATGCGGGCCAGCTGGCCGCGCAGTCGATCGGCATCGTCACCAACGTCGTGGCGGTCGGGGCGCTGACCTTCGTCTGCTGGCAGGTGATCGGGCTGATCGTGGGCGGCCACCGGGTGTCGGCCGACGCCGAGGAGCTGGGCCTCGATATCCCGGAGATGGGGGCGCTGGCCTACCCCGATACGCAGGACATCTCGTCCGCGGTGGTGCTCGCGTCGGCCTCGGCCCACGCCACCACCAAGGCCACCAAGGCCGCGGCCTGAGTCTCGAGCGCAAAGGGGGACTGCCCGTCATCGGTTGCCGGTCATCCATCTGCGGCGTTCCTGCCGCCCCCACCCCGGGGCGCGGACTGGCCAGGGACCTCATGGAGCGGTGGCAGGTGGCAGGCGGCGGGCAGGCTCCCCTCACTCTTACTTCACGCAGGAGCGCCTCATGAAGCTCATCACCACGGTCATCCGGCCCGAGAAGCTGCCGGAGGTCAAGGCGGCCTTGTTCCGCGCCGGGATCACCGGCGTCACCATCTCGCGGGTCAGCGGTCACGGGGGCGAGCGGGAACTCGTCGAGACCTACCGGGGCTCCCAGGTCATCCTCGAGTTTCGGGAAAAGGTGAAGGTCGAGATGGCCTGCTCCGAGCCGTTCGTCGAGCCGTGCATCAAGGCCATCCTCTCCTCCGCCCGCACCGGCGAGGTCGGCGACGGCAAGATCTTCGTCCAGCCGATCGAGCGGGTCATCCGCATTCGCACCGGCGAGGCCGACAACGCCGCGCTCACGCCGGTCACCGCCGACGAGGTCCAGCGCGCCGCGCTGCAGGAGACGCTGGTGGGCGTGAAGTAGGCGGCCGCGGCCCGTCCCGCAGGCAGAGACAGGGGGCTCCGGCCCCCTGTGTCGTTGTGGCCGCCCCGGCTGCGGCCCCGGCGGGGCGCCATTAGATTCCCGCCGTCCGCGTCACGCCGTCCCCGACCCCCAAGCCCCGCCATGCCGCACAACCTCCGCAGCCGTGCCGTCACGCAGGGCGTCCAGCGCGCCCCCAACCGGGCCATGCTTCGCGCGGTCGGATTCGCCGAGGGCGACTTCGAGAAGCCGATCGTCGGCGTCGCCAACGGCTACAGCACCATCACCCCGTGCAACGCGGGGCTGGACGTGCTCGCCCGCCGGGCGGAGGCCGCGGTCCGTGCGGCGGGGGCGATGCCCCAGCTGTTCGGCACCATCACGGTGAGCGACGGCATCTCCATGGGCACGGAGGGGATGAAGTACTCCCTGGTGTCCCGGGAGGTGATCGCCGACTCGATCGAGACCGCGGTGAACGCGGAGAGCATGGACGGGGTGATCGCCGTCGGCGGCTGCGACAAGAACATGCCGGGCGCGATGATCGCCATCGCCCGGCTCGGGATCCCGGCCATCTTCGTCTACGGCGGTACCATCAAGCCGGGACACCTCGAGGGCGAGGACCTCACGATCGTGAGCGCCTTCGAGGCGGTGGGCCAGTTCAGCGCCGGCCGGATCGACGCGGCGCGCCTGCACGCCGTGGAGTGCCATGCCTGCCCCGGGGCGGGATCGTGCGGCGGCATGTACACCGCCAACACCATGTCCTCGGCGATCGAGGCGATGGGCATGAGCCTCCCCGGGTCCTCCACGATGGCGGCAGAGGACGGGGAGAAGGCCGAGAGCGCGGCCCGCTCCGGAACAGTGCTGGTGGACGCCATCCGGGCGGGTCGCACCCCGGGGCAGATCATGACGCGCGCCGCGATCGAGAACGCGATCGCCGTGGTGATGGCCACCGGCGGCTCGACCAACGCGGTGCTCCACCTGCTCGCCATCGCCCATGCGGCGCGGATCCCGCTCGCGCTCGACGACTTCGAGGCGATCCGGGCCCGGGTGCCCGTCCTGTGTGACCTCAAGCCCTCCGGCCGCTACGTGATGACCGACCTGCACCGGGTGGGCGGCGTCCCGCAGGTCATGAAGATGCTCCTGGGGCACGGGCTGCTGCACGGCGACTGCCTGACGATCACCGGGCAGACCGTCGCCGAGGTGCTCCGGGACGTGCCGGACGAACCGCCCGCCGGCCAGGACGTGATCCGTCCGTGGAACCGGCCGATGTACCCGCAGGGTCACCTCGCCATCCTCCGCGGCAACCTCGCCGAGGAGGGGAGCGTGGCCAAGATCACCGGGGTCAAGCAGCCCAGCATGACCGGGCCCGCGCGGGTGTTCGAGTCCGAGGAGGATTGCCTCGCCGCGATCCTGGGGGGACGGATCCGGCCGGGCGACGTACTCGTGATCCGCTATGAAGGCCCCCGCGGCGGCCCGGGGATGCGGGAGATGCTCTCCCCCACCGCCGCGATCATCGGCGCCGGGCTTGGCGACTCGGTCGGCCTCATCACCGACGGCCGCTTCTCCGGCGGCACCTACGGGATGGTCGTGGGGCACGTGGCGCCCGAGGCGGCGGTCGGTGGCACCATCGCCCTGGTGGAAGAGGGCGACCGCATCACCATCGACGCCGCCCGCCGCCTCCTGCAGCTCGAGCTCCCCGAGGCCGAGATCGCCCGGCGCCGCGCCGCGTGGCGGCCCCCGGTGGCGCGCTACACCCGCGGCGTCCTGGCCAAGTACGCCCGGCAGGTCTCCTCGGCATGCCTCGGGGCGGTGACGGACGGGCCGTGACGGCCGCGATCTCACGCTGAGCCACGGGGGCGGCGCCCAGGCGCCGCCCCCGTCGTCATTCCCGGGAGCACCCGCCGCCATCCCGATTCCGGAATCCCGGTCCCGGAACGGGACCGCCACGATGCCTCCCCCCTCGCGCGACGTCGCCGGCACTGGAGTTGGGCCGCCTGCGCGGCCGGGTGGCCGGTGGTATCGAAGTTGCCCTCGCGCCATCGCGGTTCGGTGACTCACACAGCCCCGATGCGGAGCGCGGTGATTGATGGATGCGCAGGGAAGCGGGCTCATGGCATGGATGCCCCTCGGACTCCCGCCGGTCCTCATCACCTGCGGCGGCCTGCTCGGCTGGGTCAGCCGCGGCGCGCGTGCGCGCCGGGAGGAGCGGCGGCGGCAGGGACAGGCGGCTGAAGCGTACGCCCGGCTGGAACAGGAACTGGCGCGCGCCCGTGCCCGGGAGCGGGAACTCGCCGAGACCGCGAAGGGACTGGAGCGGGACGCCCAGGAGGCCCGGGACACCCTGCGCAGCGAGAAGGCGCGGCTGAGCCCGGTGCTTGCGGGCCTCGAGCGCCAGGCGGCGGAAGCGCGGCTCGCACTGGACGAGTCGCGGGCAGCCCTGCAGACCTGCACCAGGCTCTCCGATGACCTGCGGCGCGCCGTGCAGTTCCGGGAGGACGCGATCCGCGCCGTCGAGACCCGGATGGCGGGCCTGGAGCGGGAGCGGGCGGCCGCGCTGGCCAGCCTGGAGGAGGCGCGCAACCGCGAGCTGATCCTGCGGGCCGCCCTCGAGACCCAGGCCACGGAGCAGGAACGGCGCTCCGGTGACGCGGGGCTGGTCACCGGCCTCGAGTCCCGGCTGGTGGAGGCCCAGGACGAGCTCGGCCGCCTCCGGACGCAGCTGGGTGAGAGTCGTGAAGTGGAGCGCGTGCTCCGCCGGCACTGGGCGGATGCCGAGGCGGCGCTGCGTGAGTCGACGGCCCGTGGCGGCGAGCGGACGAGTGAGGAGGGTGCGGCGCGCGCCCGGCTGCAGGCGCGGCTGGCCGAGCTGGAGCCGCTCACCATGCGCGTCCGGGAGCTGGAACGGGAGCTGGCCGAGTCGGAGCACCGGCGCCAGGCGGCGGCCCGCGATCTCGGCGAGGAGATCCGCCGGCTGCGGGAGCGCCTCGGTGGGCCGGCGGAGGCGGCGGCGCACGCCGCCCTGCCCCGCAGCGGCCCCCTCGAGGCCCGGGACGATCTCAAGGTCATCCCGGGGATCGGCCCGGTGATCGCGCGCCTGCTGGCCCGGCACGGCGTCACCAGCTACCGGCAGATCGCGCAATGGACCGACCAGGACATCGAGCGCGTCGCCGACCTGCTGGGCAGCTTCTCCAGCCGCATCTACCGCGACCGCTGGCGCGACGGCGCCCGGGAGGCCCACCGGCGGAAGTACGGTGAGGAGCTGCCGGCCGGCGCCCTGGCACCCGGCAGCGACTGACGCCCCGGCCGAAACTCGCGGGCCCCCGCCGCGTTGTATTCCCCGTTCCGCTGGGAATCCACCACGACGGAGGCCCGCATGCTGTGCCAGCGCTGCCACACCGGGGACGCCATCACCCGCGACGGTCAGACGGTGACCTGCCACCTCTTCGGCGAGATCACGGGCGCCTTCTGCGCCGGCTGCCTGGTGGAGCTGCAGCGCCCCTACGACGCGGCGCTGCGCGAACGGATCTCGGACCGCCTCCCGGCCATCACCGACGCCGACCTGGCCCGCTTCCCGGACCAGATGCTCAAGTTCACGCTCTGCCTGCCGATCCCGCCGGGGTCCGCTGCCGGATCCGCCCCGCGATCCGCGCCGCCATCTCCCGGGTCCCGATGACCGCCTCGCCGTCCCGCGCGATGTCGCGGGTGCGCGCCCCCGTCCCGAGCGCGTGGGCCACCGCCTCGTCGATCGCGTCGGCGGCGGCGGGCTGCCCGAGGCTGTAGCGCAGCAGCATCGCCACGCTGCCGATGGTCCCGATCGGGTTGGCGACGTCCCGGCCCGCCAGCGGCGGCGCCGACCCGTGGATCGGCTCGTACAACCCGGCGCCTGCCCCGAGGGACGCCGACGGCAGCAGGCCCAGCGACCCCGCAAGCACGGCGGCCTCGTCGCTCAGGATGTCCCCGAACATGTTCTCGGTGAGCACCACGTCCAGGCTCGCCGGGTCCGTGACCAGCCGCATGGCGGCGTAGTCCACGTAGATGTGCTCCACCGCCACGTCGGGATAGCCGGCGGCCAGGGCGGTCACCACCGCGCGCCACAGCTGCGACGTCTCCAGCACGTTTGCCTTGTCCACCGAGAGCAGCTTCTTCCGCCGGCCGCGGGCCGCCTCGAAGGCGATCCGCGCCACCCGCTCGATCTCCGGCCGGCTGTAGCGCAGGGTGTTGACCGCCACCTCGCCGTCGTTGCTCCGCGGCTCGCCGTAGTACAGCCCGCCGGTCAGTTCCCGGACGATCAGCAGGTCGGTGCCCGCCAGGCGTTCGGGCCGCAGCGGCGAGGCGTGGGCCAGCGCGGGGTGCGCCGCCACGGGGCGGAGGTTGGCGTAGACGCCGAGGGCGGCGCGCAGCGCCAGCAGCCCGGTCTCGGGCTTGAGGTGCCGGGGGGCCGCGTCGAGGGAGGGATCGCCCACCGCGCCCAGCAGCACCGCGTCGGCGCCCCGAACGGCCTGCCGGGTCACCTCCGGAAAGGGATCGCCGTGAGCGGCCACCCCGGCCGCGCCCATCGGGTACTCGGTGGCGCTGACCGTGAACCCGAAGCGCTCCGCCGCGGTATCCAGCACCGCCAGCGCGGCGGCGACCACCTCCGGGCCGATCCCGTCACCCGGAAGGACCGCGATGGTGTGGGCGCTCATGCGCCGAGCCTGGCCAGGAGCGTCGCCCGGCGCCGCTCGAACGCCGCGATGGCCGGTTCGAGCCGCAGGGTCCGCCCGATCTCATCGAGCCCGGTGAGCAGCGAGTCCCGACGGTAGGGGTCCATCGTGAAGCCGGCCAGGAACCCGGATGCGTCGCGCACCTCGTTCCGCTCCAGGTCCACCGTCAGCCGGTAGGGCCCCTCCGCCGCGGCGTGGCGCCGGAAGAGCTCCGCCATCTCGGCGGCCGCCAGCCGGACCGGCAGGATCCCGTTCTGGCAGCAGTTGGCCTGGAAGATGTCGGCGAACGACTCGGCGAGGATGGCGCGGAAGCCGTATTCCCCGAGGGCCCAGGGGGCGTGCTCCCGCGAGGAGCCGCAGCCGAAGTTCGGTCCGGCGAGCAGGATGGTGGCGCCGGCGGCGCGCGGGTGGTTGAGCTCGAACGCGGGGTCGGGGCTGCCGTCCGCGCGGTAGCGCCAGTCGTGGAAGAGGGCCGGCCCGAAGCCGGTCCGCTCCACCCGCTTGAGGAACTGCTTGGGGATGATCTGGTCGGTGTCGACGTTGACGCGCGGCAGCGCCGCGGTGACACCGGCATGGACGGTGAACGGGGTCATGGCTCAGCCCACCAGCATCGCGTCGTCGGCGAACTCGAGGCTGCGGACGTCCGTCAGGTGGCCGGTGACGGCGGCCGCGGCGGCCATCGCCGGACTGAGGAGGTGGGTGCGGCCCCCCTTCCCCTGCCGGCCCTCGAAGTTCCGGTTGGAGGTCGAGGCGCAGCGCTCGCCGCTGGCCAGGATGTCGGGGTTCATCCCGAGGCACATGGAACAGCCGGCGTTGCGCCACTCGAAGCCCGCGGCCAGGAAGAGCTGGTCCAGCCCCTCCCGTTCCGCCTGCGCCTTCACCGGCATGGAGCCCGGCACCACCATCGCCCGGACGCCCGCCGCCACGCGCCGGCCCCGCACCACGCGGGCCGCCTCGCGCAGGTCGTCGATGCGCGCGTTGGTGCAGCTCCCGATGAACACGCGGTCCACCGGGGTGCCCTCCAGCGCCTGGCCCGGCGTGAGTCCCATGTAGGCCAGCGCCCGGGCCATCGCCTCGCGCTCCGCAGGGGTGGCGCAGGTGTCCGGGTCGGGCACCGTGCCGTCGATGCCGGTCACCATGCCCGGGCTGGTGCCCCAGGTGACCTGCGGGGCGAGCGTGCTGACATCGATCTCCACCCGGCGGTCGTAGCGCGCCCCCGGGTCGCTCACCAGCAGGCTCCAGCGATCGACCGCGGCGGTCCAGGCCCGGCCGGCCGGCACCTTGGGCCGCCCCATGAGGTAGGCGAAGGTCGTCTCGTCCGGCGCGATCATGCCGGCGCGGGCCCCGGCCTCGATCGACATGTTGCACACCGTCATGCGGCCTTCCATCGAGAGCGCCCGGATGGCCGGCCCGGTGTACTCGATCACGTGGCCCGTGGCCCCCGCCGTCCCGATCCGCCCGATCAGCGCGAGGACCAGGTCCTTGGCGCCGACGCCGACGGCCGGCACCCCGGTGAAGTGCGCCTCGAGGGTCTCTGGCTTCTGGAACAGCACGGTCTGGGTGGCGAGCACATGCTCCACCTCGCTGGTGCCGATGCCGAAGGCGAGGGCCCCGAACGCGCCATGGGTGGAGGTGTGGGAATCGCCGCAGACGATGGTCATGCCCGGCTGGGTGGCGCCGAGTTCCGGGCCGATCACGTGCACGATCCCCTGCCCCGGCGAGTCGAGGTCATGCAGCTCGATGCCGTAGTCCCGGGCGTTCTGCAGCAGCAGCTCCACCTGCCGGCGCGCGACGGCATCGGCGATCGGGAGGCGGCGGTCGCCGGTCGGGACGTTGTGGTCCACGGTGGCCAGGGTGAGGTCGGGCCGCCGCACCCGGCGCCCCGCCAGCCGCAGGCCCTCGAAGGCCTGCGGCGTGGTGACCTCATGGATCAGGTGCAGGTCCACGTAGAGCAGCGTCGGCCCCCCGTCGCCCAGCTGCTGGACGACGTGGGCCTCCCACACCTTGTCGAAGAGCGTGCGCGCCGACATGGCTCAGACGGCCGCGGGAGCCGGGCTCCGCGGGCGGGCGGCGGCGTGCGCCGCCTTGCCCTCCTCCGACCAGGGCATCATGGCCCGGAGCTGGGCGCCGACCACCTCGATCGGGTGCGTGAGGTCGGCCTGGCGCATGCGCGCGAAGTTCTGCCCGCCCGCCCGGTGCTCGGCCAGCCACTCCCGCGCGAACTGCCCGCTCTGCACCTCGGCCAAGATCTTCCGCATCTCGGCCTTGGTGGCGTCCGTGATGATCCGCGGCCCGCGGGTGTAGTCGCCGAACTCGGCCGTGTCGCTGATCGAGTAGCGCATGAACTTGAGGCCGCCGCGGTTGATCAGGTCCACGATCAGCTTGAGCTCGTGCAGGCACTCGAAGTAGGCCATCTCCGGCCGGTAGCCCGCCTCGGTGAGGGTCTCGAAACCCGCCTTGATGAGCGCCGACACCCCGCCGCACAGCACCGCCTGCTCGCCGAAGAGGTCCGTCTCGGTCTCCTCGCGGAAGCTGGTCTCGAGGATCCCGGCGCGGGTGCAGCCGATGCCCGCCCCGTAGGCGAGCGCGTTGGCCAGCGCCTGCCCGCTCGCGTCCTGGTGCACCGCCACCAGCCCGGGCACCCCGCGGCCGCCCTCGAACTCGCTGCGCACCAGGTGGCCGGGAGACTTGGGCGCGATCATCGTCACGTCCACCTCGGCCGGCGGCACGATCTCCTTGAAGTGCACGTTGAAGCCGTGCGCGAACATGAGCGTCTTGCCCCGGGTCAGGTTGGGGCCCACCGACTCGTCGTAGATGGTCCGGCCGTCCTGGTCCGGCACCAGCATCATGATGACGTCGGCGGCCCGGGCCGCCTCCGCCACGGTCAGGACCCGGAGCCCCGCGGCCTCCGCCTTCCGCCACGACCCGCCGCCGGGCCTGAGCCCCACGACCACCGTCGCGCCGCTGTCGCGGAGGTTGAGGGCATGCGCGTGGCCCTGGCTGCCATAGCCGATGATCGCGATCGTGCGGCCCGCGAGCCGCCGGAGGTCCGCGTCCTGGTCGTAGTAGATCCGCGGGCTCGCGGTGGAACGGTCGCTCTGGGAAGTCATCGTGGCTCCAAACACGGGGTGATGGGAATCGGGAACCGGCTCAGGCCGGAATGGCGCTGGCCACGCGCGGCGGCACCGCCGCGCCGGCCGCAGGGACCTCGGCGGCCGGCTCGGGGCTGGCCCGCGGCGCCAGGACGAGGGCGCTGCCGCGCGCCAGGTCGAGCAGGCCGAACGGCTCGAGCGCCCGAAGGAACGAGACCATGAAGGGCGCGGTCCCGGTGGCCTCGACCACCAGGTCCTGGGCGCTTTCCTCGACGACGCGCGCCTCGTAGAGCGCCACGGTGTCGAGCAGCGCCGAGAGGTGCACCGGCGTGACCCGCACCCGTGCCAGCGCATGCTCCCGCGCGGTGCACGCGGCCTCGGGCTGCACGGTCACCGCGCGCACCTCGGTGAGCTTCTGGAAGTGGTTGGCCATCCGCTCGGTGGCGGCGGCATCGCCGGTCACCACGACCGCCAGCCGGCTCAGGCCGGCCCGGCCGGTGGGTCCCCATGTGACGCCCCCGAGCCCCAGGTTGCGGCGGCGCACGATCCCCACCACGCGGTTGAGCGCGAGGAGGTCATCCTCCATCAGGACCGTCACGACCCAGGTCGGCACCGGGGCGCTCAACTGGCCGGGGCGGCGGCGGGCGCCGACTCGATCGGCTCGGACAGCGAACCGCCCGGCGGGATCATCGGGTACACGTTGGCCTCCTGCTCGATGAGGAACTCCACCAGCGCCGGGCCCGGCTCGCGAATGGCGCGGGCCACCGCCTCCTCCACCTGGCCCGCCCGCTCCACCCGGTAGCCGGCGATCCCGTAGGCCTCCGCCAGCTTCACGTAGTCCGGGCTCCAGATCGGGGTGGCGGAGTAGCGCCGGCCGTGGAAGAACTGCTGCCACTGCCGCACCATCCCGAGGTAGCCGTTGTTGAAGATCGCCATCTTCACCGGCACCCCCTCCTGCACCATCGTGGCGATCTCCTGCATGTTCATCTGGAAACCGCCGTCCCCGCTGATGGCCCACACCGGCCGGTCCGGCCGGGCAAAGTGCACCCCCATGGCGGCCGGCACCGCGAAGCCCATCGTGCCGAGTCCGCCCGAGGTGATGTGGCTGTTCCGCTCCTCGTAGCTGAACAGCTTGGCCACCCACATCTGGTGCTGGCCCACGTCGCTGACGATCGTGGTCCCCGGCCCGCTCACCTCGCGGATCCCGGCCAGGATGGTCGCCGGCGCCATGTCGCCCCGGAACGTCTCCTGGCGCTCCCGGGTCATGGCCCGGATCTCCGCCCGCCAGGCGTCGCAGTGGCGGGGCGCCACCAGCTCCGCGAGGCGCGCGGTCAGCTGGCGGGCGTCGCCCACCAGGGCCACGGCCACCGGGACGTTCTTGCCGATCTCGGTCGGGTCGAGGTCCAGGTGGATAATCCGCGCCTGGGGCGCGAAGCCGGCGGTGTTGCCGGTGACCCGGTCGTCGAACCGCAGCCCGATGGCCAGGATCACGTCGGCCTGCTGGATCGCGCGGTTGACGTGCACCTCCCCGTGCATGCCCGGCATGCCCAGGTGCAGCGGGTGCGACTCGGGGAAGGCGCTGATGCCGAGCAGGGTGGTGATCACGGGGATGCCGGTCTTCTCCGCCAGGGCCCGGACCTCGGCGTAGGCACCGGCAAGGATCACCCCATGCCCCACCATGAGCAGCGGGCGCCGGGCCTCGTCGAGCAGCCGCACCGCCTCGCCGAGCCCCTCGGGCGGCCGTCGCCCGGCGGGCGCGCCGGCCGGGCGCCCGGCCGCGCCGCCGGCCCACTCGATCTTCTGGTTCTGGACATCCTTGGGGATGTCGATCAGGACCGGGCCGGGCCGGCCCTCCGTGGCCACCGCGAAGGCCTCGCGGACCTTGTCGGCCAGCTCGGTGATGTCGTCCACCACCACCGAGTGCTTGGTGATCGGCAGGGTGATGCCCACGACATCGGTTTCCTGGAAGGCGTCGCGCCCGATCATGCCGCGGGGCACCTGCCCGGTGATGGCCACCACCGGCGAGCTGTCCATCTGCGCGGTGGCGATCCCGGTGACCAGGTTGGTGGCCCCGGGCCCCGAGGTGGCCACACAGACCCCGGGCCGCCCCGAGGCCCGGGCATAGCCGTCGGCGGCGTGCGCCGCGGCCTGCTCGTGCCGGACCAGGATGTGCCGCAGCCCCGGCGTCTCGGGCAGCGCGTGATAGAACGGCATGATCGCGCCGCCGGGATACCCGAACAGCACCTCCACCCGCTGCTCCTCGAGCAGCCGGCAGAGGACCTGGGCGCCGGAGAGGACCTCGCTCATACGCCCCAGTGCTGGGTGGCGTTGTAGGCGGTGGCCTCCAGCCGCTCGGCGTGGCGCTCCTTGTTGAGCGCGTGGACCAGCGCCCGCGCGCTGGCCTCGACGATGTCGGTCGAGGCACCCTGCCCCGAGAGCGACTTGCCCCCGATGCGGCACTGCAGGAAGACCTGGCCCACCGAGTCGCGGCCGGGCGTGACCGAGCGGAGCGAGAGGTTGCTGACCTCGACCGGTCGTTCCAGGATCTCGCTGATGGCCGCGAAGGCCGCGGCGATCGGCCCGTCGCCCCGGGCCCGGGCGGCGCGCTCCGCGGCCCAGGGGCCGGTCATCTTCACGTCCGCCTCCGCCGCGCCACTGCCGCAGACGATCCGCAGGTGGGTGAGGTGGTATTCCTCCGGGGCATCGTGGAAGCTCTCGTGCAGCAGCGCCAGCAGGTCCTCGTCGAGGATCTCGCGCTTCCGGTCGGCCAGGGCGGTGAACTCCTTGTACAGCTCGGCCAGCTTCGCCTCGGCCAGGTCGTAGCCCAGCTCACGGTAGCGGCGCTCCAGCGCGTGCCGGCCCGAGTGCTTGCCCAGCACCAGCGTGGAGCGCGGGATGCCGACCGACTCCGGCCGGATGATCTCGTAGGTCAGCCCGTGCTGCAGCACGCCGTGCTGGTGGATCCCGGCCTCGTGCGCGAACGCGTTGCGGCCGACGATCGCCTTGTTGGGCTGGGGGAAGCTCCCGGTGAGGTAGGACAGCAGCTGGCTGGTGCGGTAGATCTCCTGCGTGTTGATCCGGGTGGTGAAGCGGGCCAGCTGGGGCCGGACCCGGCAGGCCATGACGATCTCTTCCAGGGCGGCGTTCCCGGCCCGTTCCCCGATGCCGTTGATGGTGCACTCGACCTGCCCCACCCCCGCCTCGATCGCCGCGAGCGAGTTCGCCACCGCCAGCCCCAGGTCATCGTGGCAGTGGGCACTCCAGATCACCCGGTCGGCGCCCGGCACCCGCTCCCGCACCGCCCGGAACATCGCCGCGTACTCCTCGGGCATGGCGTAGCCCACGGTGTCGGGGAGGTTGATCGTCGTGGCCCCCTCGGCGATGGCCGCCTCGACCACCCGGCAGAGGTAGTCGAGGTCGGTCCGGCTGGCGTCCTCCGCCGAGAACTCCACGTCCTCGGTGTGGCGCCGGGCCTGGCGGATGGAGCGGCGCGCCAGCTCCAGCGCGTCCTCCCGGCTCATCCGCAGCTTGTGCTCGAGGTGCAGGTCGGAGGTCGAGATGAAGATGTGCAGCCGGCCCCGGGCCGCCCCCTGGATCGCCTCGGCCGCCAGCTCGATGTCGCGCTCGTGGCAGCGCGCCAGCGCCGCGATCACCGGCCGCCGGACCTCCTGGGCGATGTCGCGGACGCTGCGGAAGTCCCCCTCGCTCGCCGCGGGGAACCCGGCTTCCATGACGTCCACCCCGAGCGCATCGAGCTGCCGCGCCAGCCGGAGCTTCTCCTCCGGCGTCATGGTGTTGCCGGGCGCCTGCTCGCCGTCACGCAGCGTGGTGTCGAAGACGATCACTTCCCTGGCCATACCGGGTCTCCAGTTCATCTGCCGTGGGCAGAAAACAAAAACCGCGGACCGTTGCGGGTCCGCGGCATGGGGGCGACGTCCTGCTTGCCGTTACTGCTCTCGCCCGTATGCGCCGCGGTCCCCGTACTCGAGTCCCAGAAGGACGAGCACGAGGCTAATAAGGACGAGCGCGAGCGGCAGCGACGGGAGCATCACGATCCTGTACAGAACGGGTCCGGGGCTGGGGCAACTTTATGCGCCAGCATGGATCACCCATTCTAGGGCGCGGTCCCGACCCTGTCAAGACAGGGGCTCCGGTCGAATCGGGAGTGGCATTGGCCTTGACCCACCCTCCCCGGGTTGTATTTTTATGCAAATGCACGCTCGCCGCCCCGCTACCGTCCTTATTACCCTGGCCCTCCCGAATGGGAGCGGTCCCGGACGGTGATGGGCTGACTTGAGCCTGACGCTGCCCGGCCCGCTTCCCGAAGGAGCGGGCTTTTTCGTGCCTGCCCGAGGAGTCCCGATGCCCACCCGCCCCGCCCCGGCCCACGCCCGGACCGACACCGGTGACGCCCGCCGCGAACACGACGCCTGTGGCGTCGGATTCGTGGCCCGGGCCACCGGCGAGCGATCCCACGAGATCGTCCGCATGGCGCTCCAGGCCGTCGCGCGGGTGGCGCACCGGGGCGCGGCCTCGACCGACAACTCCGGGGATGGAGCCGGCATCCTCACCCAGATCCCCTATCGCCTGTTCCATCGCGAGGCATATCGGCTCGGCCTGCGGCTCAAGCCGGGCCAGCCCTTCGGTGTGGGGGTCTGCTTCCTTCCACCCCAGCACGAGACGCTCACCCGGTCCCTCCGCCTGGTGGAGAAGGTCCTCGAACGCAACGGCATTCCCTGCCTGGGGTGGCGTGAGGTGCCCACCGACCCGGCGGCCCTCGGTCCCCTGGCGCGGGCCAGCTGCCCGGCCATCCGGCAGGTCTTCGTGGGCCGGCCCCTGACCGCCCAGGACGATGACGCCTGGGAGCGGGCCCTCTACCTGGCCCGCCGGGACATGGAGCGCGAGGCCGAGGCCGCGGGCTTCGAGCCGTTCTTCGTCTGCTCGCTGTCCTGCCGGACCATCGTGTACAAGGCGCTCCTCACGGGGGCGCAGCTCCCGGTGTTCTTCCCCGACCTCCGCTATCCCGAATACGAGAGCGCGGTCGCGCTCTTTCACCAGCGCTACTCGACCAATACCCTGCCCAGCTGGCCGCTGGCCCAGCCGTTCCGGATGATCGCCCACAACGGGGAGATCAACACCCTCTGGGGCAACCGCAATGCGATGGCCGCCCGCGAGGCGGACCTCGCCAGCCCGCTCTGGGGCCACGACATCGAGCGGCTCAAGCCGGTGATCGCGCCCGCGGGCAGCGACTCCGCGGGCTTCGACAACACGATGGAGCTGCTGGTGCGCTCCGGCCGCGACCCGCTCCACACGATCATGATGCTGGTGCCGCAGGCCTGGGAGCGGTATCCGGACGTGGAGCCGGCGATCCGGGACTTCTACCGCTTCCACGCCCACCTCACCGAGCCCTGGGACGGGCCCGCGGCCCTGGCGTTCACCGACGGCGTCATCGCCGGGGCCGCCACGGACCGCAACGGCCTCCGCCCCTGCCGCTACAAGGTGACCCGCGACCAGCTCGTGGTGGCGGGCTCCGAGGTGGGCCTGGTGGACCTCGACCCTCGCGACGTGGTCGAGAGCGGGCGCCTCGGGCCCTGCGAGTTCATCGCGGTGGACCTCACCCACGGCACGGTGCTCCGCAACATGGACGTGAAGCGCAGGGTGGCGTCGCGCCAGCCGTACGGGCAGTGGTGCCGGGACAACATGCAGGTGCTCGAGGCCGACCCGCTGCACCGGTTCGCGCCGCTCGAGGCGTCGACGCTGGCGACGCAGGAGACGGCCTTCGGGTACGGCAACGAAGACCTCCGGTTCGTGCTGGAATCGATGGGCGGCGCGGGGCTCGACCCGGTCTGGAGCATGGGCGACGACGCCCCGATCCCGCCGCTCGCGCGGACCCCCATCGGCGCCTACAGCTACTTCCGGCAACGGTTCGCGCAGGTGACCAATCCCCCCATCGACCCGCTGCGGGAGTCGGTGGTGATGTCCCTCCGGGTGCACATGGGCAAGCACGGAAGCTTCCTGGTGGAGCATCCCTCGCTCGCCCGGGTGCTCCGGGTGGACCACCCCGTGCTGCTCGACGATGAGATGGCCGCGCTGCGGAACACGCCCGGCTTCTCCTGCGTGACCCTGAGCACCGTCTGGCCCGCCGCGACGGGGCCGGAGGGCCTCCGCGCCGGCCTCGACCGCCTGTGCGCCGAGGCCGAGCACGCCGCGCGCAATGGCGCCCGGCTGCTGGTCCTGAGCGACCGGGCCGCCGACCGCGAGTTCGCCGCGATCCCGATGCTGCTGGCCGTCGGCGCGGTGCGCCGCCACCTGATGGACAGCGGCCTGCGAATGCGGCTTGGCATCGTGGCCGAGGCTGGCGACGCCTGGGATATCCACCACTTCGCCGCCCTGATCGGCTACGGCTGTGAGGCGGTCTATCCCTGGCTGGCGCTGCAGTCGGTCAGTGCGCTCTTCAGCGGCACCCCGCCCCAGGAGGCCGAAGGCGCCGCGGCCCCCACCGCCCGGCGGCCCAGCCGCTACGACGTGGCGGAGCGGCCCGAGCCCGACGAGGCCCGGCGCCGCTTCCGCGCCGCGGCGGAAAAGGGGCTGCTCAAGATCATGTCGAAGATGGGGATCTCGGTGCTCCCCTCCTACAATGGCGCGCAGATCTTCGAGTGCCTGGGACTCGGGCGCGAGGTCGTCGAGCGCTGCTTCCGGGGGACCGATTCCCTCATCGGCGGCATCGGATTCGAGGAGCTGGCCGAGGATGTGCTCACCCGCCACCGCAGCGCCTACCGCGAGGCCGCGGCCGAGGCCACGACGGTGCCGGACTACGGGCGGATCCGCTTCCGCAAGGACGGCGAGGAGCACGGCTGGGCGCCGCCGGTGGTGGTGGCGCTGCAGAAGGCCGTGAAGGCCGAGGCCGCCGACCACGCCACGGGCTACGCGAAATTCCGGGAGTACGTCGCGCGGGTCGAGGAGCGCCGCCCCTGCAACCCGCGCGACCTGCTCGACTTCCGGCGTAGCACGCCGGTCCCCCTGGCAGAGGTCGAGCCGGCCGAGGTCATCATGCGCCGGTTCATCTCCTCGGCGATGTCCCTCGGCGCGCTCTCGCCGGAGGCGCATGCCACCCTCTCGATCGGGATGAACCGCATCGGCGCCCGCTCCAACTCCGGTGAGGGCGGCGAAGATCCGTTCAACTACACCCCGCTGCCCAACGGCGACCGGGTGGACAACCGGATCAAGCAGGTGGCGTCTGGCCGGTTCGGGGTGACGGCCGAGTACCTGGTCCGCGCCGAGGAACTCGAGATCAAGGTGGTCCAGGGAGCCAAGCCCGGCGAGGGCGGCCAGCTCCCCGGCCACAAGGTGACCGAGCTGATCGCGCGGCTGCGGCACTCGGTGCCGGGGATCCCCCTCATCTCCCCGCCACCGCACCACGACATCTACAGCATCGAGGACCTGGCCCAGCTGATCCTCGACCTCAAGACCGTGAACCCGCGGGCCCGCGTCGGCGTGAAGCTGGTGGCGGAGTCGGGGGTCGGGACGGTGGCGGCGGGCGTGGCCAAGGCCTACGCCGACTACGTGCTCATCGCCGGCCACAGCGGCGGCACGGGGGCGTCGCCGCTCTCCTCCATCAAGCACGCGGGCAGCCCCTGGGAGCTGGGACTCGCGGAAGCCCAGGCCATGCTCGTGGCCAGCGGGCTGCGGCACCGCATCGAGGTGCGCACCGACGGGGGCTTCAAGAGCGGGCGCGATGTGGTGATCGCCGCCCTGCTCGGCGCCGAGACCTTCGGGTTCGGCACCGCGCCGCTGGTGGCGATCGGCTGCGCCATGGCGCGGCAGTGCCACCTCAACACCTGCCCCACCGGCATCGCCACGCAG
>WBZN01000987.1_pt1 | contig 18204 bp, 19 predicted proteins | sample 5204281 | NCBI WGS metagenome assembly WBZN01 (sample SAMN12344347, study PRJNA552823) | activated sludge metagenome | biome: Activated sludge suspended growth; feature: Nitrification reactor; material: Wastewater; isolation source: activated sludge from nitrification reactor of wastewater...
AGAATACCTCAATGAATTTTGCTATCGCTTTAATCGACGTGAGTGGGAAACAGAACTACCTTCCCGACTTCTCAATGCCTGTTTGAGTCACACCCAGATTAAACTGAAAATAGTTTAGAGGCATAATAACAAATGACCAATCAACAAGACCTTGATTAGAGAAAAGATCAAAAGGATCATGCTTATTATTTTCGATAAAGAAAGAAGTGCTATTGACTATAGCTTGAGCTAGATCAGCAAAAGATTGACCAGCTAATACTTCTTCATTGAGCGCCTTTAAGTAAATGGCCCCAGGAGCTGCATTAAACAACGCTTGAGTGAGTCTCAGAATTGCAGTTTCTTGTTGCGTAATTAATGCCATAGCGCAATAGCCTGTAGTTACTTTAGCTAAGCACTATAAGCTAGATATCTCATTAAGTATATAAATTAAGGACTCTAAAGAACTAGCCGGATAAAAACCAACTTCATCTGGTGAGAAAATTGTCATACAGCCTAATCATCACGTGGTCCGCATAAATCCAATTTTTTTCACCTTTCTATAGCCTGGTTATATATTGTGGGCAATCACTCCATTTAATACTCAATGTTCCGAGGTAACTCCTATTCTTAAATGGGATAACTTCATCTTCATCATTCACTTTATTGTGAGATTTTTCACATATTTTCTTAAGGCTTTTACTTAATCTTTAAACACTATCGATTGATAGCAAACAAGATTCTGATTCTAATCGTTAAAAGGAGATAAAAAATAGCAATAATTGTTGGATATGACTATGGTGAACATTTATGGGGTACTATCGATAATGATTCTATTTATGGCCTTGGTGGTAATGATTTTCTTGAAGGTGATTATGGTAATGATCTGGTATCTGGCGGTTCAGGAAATGATACTGCACATGGCGATGAAGGTAATGACACATTATATGGTGGATACGGCGATGATCTTATCTTCGGTGATGCTGGGGCTGATTGGCTCTACGGTCATGATGGCATTGATACTCTTAACGGGGGAGATGGGAATGATGTATTAGATGGTGGCACTGGGACGGATAAAATGTATGGCGGCGCTGGCGATGATTATTACTATGTGAATAGTCAAAGTGACTACATATACGATTCTTCAGGGTGGGACGTAGTCGCCAGTGAAGCTTATTCCTATACTTTACCAAGCACCATCGAAAGGTTGAATTTAGGAGAAAATGGGGTAATTGGCTACGGAAATGCTTTGAATAACCTTATTTTTGATTATGGTAATGTCGGAGTTAGTTATCTGTATGGCGGGTACGGGAATGATACGCTTTGGGGTTATACCGGAGATGATTTTCTCGCTGGAGAATGGGGTAATGATACTATTTATGGCGGTGATAATACTGATACCATCGCGGGCGGCGCTGATTCTGATACACTTTGGGGAGAAGGGGGGGCTGATTACTTTACCTACTATAACCAAAGTGAGAGTATAAATAATTCCTATGGTTGGGATATCATCAAAGATTTTAATCGCTGGGAAGGCGATAAAATCGATCTGTCTTGGATGGATGCTGATTTATATAAAGCAGGGGATCAAGCATTTACAATAGACCATTTTAATTACTATAGCTGGGGAAATAGTGGCTATCTCGATATATATACCATCGGTGGACAAAACATGCTGATCCAGTTAGCAGGAGCACCGCAATTAGATATTGCTACCGATATTATTATGTAATCAAAGGAAAGGTTCTTGTTTCGATTACAACGAATCAGGGATCTTGTTCAAACCGTGATTGAACCGGTGGTGGGCGATTACATCGATAGCGCTTCTTTATAGCCTGTTAATTCTAGATAACCTTTTCCCGCAGGCTGACCATTGCGAGTCAGCGTTACTGCACCTTCCCAGTAGACTGCGCCGGTTGATTGTGTGGAATCCAATTCCTGGTCGTCTATTAAAGGGGTTAGCACCCATTCGGTTTCTCCCGTTATGATTCGCATCGCGACTGGATAAGTTGCGCCCGTATGGGGAGATTGCCAAGTTCTTACTGGATGGAAGCTCACTTCTTCAGGTGAGAAAATCGTCATACGACCTGAAGCATCACGTAGTCCTGCATAAGCCCAAACTTTTTCGCCCTGTTTACCGCGGATCTGAAAAGCCATCAATGCAGATCCGTCATCGAGGTTAATACCGGTCCAATCCCATCCTTCAGCGATGGGATTAAGATATTCAGATGACCATTCATGGTCGAGCCAAGCAGTCCCTTTGACTTCGGTTGCGCTACCTGCTCGTATGATTTTGCCGGTCACCTTCAACTGCGGTTCACTATAATAATAGCTCGCTTGCTCAGACCCGGGGCCTTTCCGAGAAAACCCTGCTTGATCCTGCAACATGAGGGGTTGACTGGGTTCTAACCGCAACTCCAGGGAAAAATCATTTCCCTGCACAACCGTACGATAACTTCCTTCTGTATCACGGATGAAATACCATTCGTCCAGTTTGACATCCGTATTACCCGCTTTAGCATAGGCCAGACCAAAACCCTCGCGCGCAGTTTTTTCAACATGTAATAACCTACCCACAGCCGGATCTGATATTGCGGCATGACCAATAATCAACCGTTTCGGTGCAAATTGACTGGGATTATCTTGATCGTATTCAGTGGTTGGGCGAAAGAAAGTGACTTGAAAACCGACTGTTTTTTGATCGGGGGTTTCTAACCACCCTGTTACATACCACCATTCAATTCGGAAATTTTCATGTGCACCAAAATCTTCTGGAAAAACTAATTCTCGAGGAGTAACCGGTGATAATGTCGGTGGGGCAGCTACGCTAATCCCCAGTCCAATTAATGTGAGCAAGATAAGCAGTAAACGCATCACCAATCTTCCTTGACTGACTGAACCATCTGCCTTGCAACCGCAGATTTTCCAACGATGAAAGCAGTCAGCGCAGCCGAAAATAATAAAGAAATTATCATGAGCGCAAGCCAGCTCCAGGGTATATGCAGTTGCATCGTCCAATGAAATGACTGTGGGTTGACGATAAAAATAAGGATTAGGCTAATACTACCTCCCAAAATAAAACCAATGGTGATGCCAAAGCTAGTCAAGAAACCACCCTCCAATGTGAGCATGCGGATAATTTGACGCCGTGTTAAACCCATATGCCGAAGTATTCCGAATTCCTTTTTCCTTGTTAGTACTTGAGCAGAGAAACTAGCAGCCACTCCTAGCAACCCAACCAGCACTGCAATGATCTCAAGTAAGTAAGTGACGGCAAAACTCCGATCAAAGATTTTTAAGCTGAGGGACCGAATCTCATTCGGTTGCCAGAATACTAATGCCTCCCCAAAGGGCAATGCGCTTAACGTGTTCATCATTTGTTGAGTCGAAATATCATCAGTTAGCCAAATTGCCGCTTCGTTAACGTGAAATTCACCTGATACGGCCTGATAATCGCTAAGCCGCATTTGAATCGCACCGAATTGTCTTCCATAATCGCGCCAAACCCCTGCCACGATATATTTATGCGGTGCCTTACCTAAGGGAAATTCGATTTGTTTTCCTACCCGAAAATCGTAAAGATCAACCATCGCTTCCGATACCCAAATCGGTATCGCATCGCTATTGGCTAACGTTTCTGTGGGTAGAACATCATCGGTTAAGGGCAATACACTCCCAGGATCATTTTTATCAATGGGGCGAGCAAATAACGTTACGCTGGGTCGTGAAGGGTCTAAGCTAATCTGTTGTGAATGAATAAAATCGATTCGTTTGATACCACTCGCATTGGCTAATGCAACTTGTTCTGGCCGGGTAAATCCGATGATATCTTGGCGAAGCTCAGTTCTCACATAAACATCTGCAGGCAAAATATGATCTAGCCAATGTTCAATCGATAGGCGGAAACTAGCCACCATGATCGCCATGGCAACCATCAAACTGAAACTCGCGAGCACGCCCCCCAATGCAATGGCAGCTTGATGTGATGCGTTGCTCAATCTTGCCAATACGAGTAGCGTTAAAACATTTCGTGAATCACGATTGACGAGTTTTAATAATAATGAGAAAAATAACTTCGCTAAAGTCGGCATCCATGCAATTCCACCGATTAGCAGTAAAGCAACCGCGAAATAACCAAACAAGGGTAATTCTGCAATTGGCGGAAGTTGGGTAAAAATCAGCGCAAGAATAATGCAGGCAGTTGCTGCCCACGGCTTATTCAATTGAGTCATAGAAAGCGCCTCACTGCCAGATTTAAGCGCTTGGGCTGGGCGGGCATTTGCCGCTTCCCAAGCGGGTATGATGCTTCCCATCAACGTCACACTGATTCCTAATATTAAAAATACGAGTGTAAGTTCAGGGTCAAATTCAATCTTAGGTTGAATATCTGGAAAGAAACCCGCTCCCAAATCACCTCCTAAGAAATATAAGGCTGATATTGCAAAACCATAGCCCAATACAATGCCTAAGATAGCGCCTAATAATCCGAGCAAGCTACTTTCCATTAAAATTTGTAACAAAATCTGCTTCTTCGTCATGCCCAGAACGCGCAATAAAGCAAGCTGCGGCCTTCTTTGAAGTGTTGCAAGAAATTGTGTCGCAAATACCAAGAATACGCCTGTAAATAGCGCTACCAACGCAAGTACATTGAGATTGATGCGGTAGGCACGAGACATATTGTTGATGCGCCTCTCCTGACCGATGGTTTCTGCTACAAGGTACTGAGAAGACAAGTCTTTTTCTAAGGAAGTCTTGAATTGTTTTAAATTGACAGATTGCTTTAATTTAAGATCAACTCGCGATAGCAGTCCAATGTGATCAAAATGCCACTGCGCTGCGCCGATATCCATGACCGCAAGACGTTGCCCTGGGTTTGAACGTACCAGTCCACCCGCTACTCTTAACGTCACTGTCTTAGTACCCAAACGCAAAACTAAGTGATCGTCTTGAGTTACCTTTAACCATTCCATGGCAGCCGGTGATAGAAAAATTGCATCAATCGCCAAGGTATCAAAGTTCCGGTCTGCTGCGGGCACCCCCACTATATCAGGTGTCATGGCCATTGCTCGAAAAACATCAATACCGAGAATTCTGAGCACACCATTTCGTGTTTCATCCGATTGACCAGGAACTGCAGCCTGAATCTCTAACACTGGGCTTACCAATTCAACACCTTCAAGCTGTGCGAGCTTAGGATAAAGCATTTCATCGAATGTAGGCTGAATCGCGCGTATTTGCAGATCAGATTGACCAGATAAGCTCCTGATCGCTGAGGAAAATTCATGGATTGCTGCTGAATTAATGAGCTGAATCGAAAATCCCAATGCGATACCTAAGGCAATAGCAATCATTACCATCGATATTTGCAGGCGATGGCTATGCCATTGCCCTTGTAATAGCCATTGTGATAATAAATTAAACTTCATCACACTCAAGTTGATGAACCGGGATCAAACTAGAAGCAGTCAATTGCAAAACGCGATCAGCAGTCTGCGCTGCAAACTGGGAATGGGTCACGATAATGGCGGCGGCACCACTGTTCTTAATCTCAGACCGAAGCAAGTTAAGAATTTCCCGAGCTGTTTCCGGATCAAGATTGCCAGTTGGTTCATCCGCTAAAATTAATTTAGGTTGATGAACTAAAGCACGAGCAATTGCAACCCGCTGCAATTCACCGCCGGATAGCTGATGAGGAAAATCTTGTTCGCGCCCATTTAAACCAACCGCAATTAACATCGTTTGAGCGCGGTCAATCGGAAATTGATTCAATAGCAAGGGAAGCGCCACATTCTGTAGTATCGTTAAATGGGGAAGGATGTGAAACGCTTGAAAAATAAAACCAAAATGCTTTCTCCTCAGTAGCGTCGCAGTGTTATCATCCTTAGGCAGTAAAGTTCCATTAATTAAAATCTCACCTCCATCTGGGATATCTAACCCAGCGATTAAATTCAATAATGTTGATTTGCCGATACCTGACTCACCGGTAATTGCGACATATTCACCATACCGGAGCGAAAAAGATAAGCCAGAAAATATCTGCCTCTTACTCGCAAAAGTCTTATTAATATCATGTAATTCAAGTGCAAATGGATTTTCCATATCAATTAAAGTTGTTACCAAAAGAGGCTTTCTCGTATAGCAACAGCCACATATCAAAAATAAAGCAATAATTTACCGCTTAATCAAACTATCAACCGCCTTGTCCAGATCTAACATAACAAAGTTTAGATTAAAGCAATAAGGCGCTCGCTACCCATGAATATTTATGAATCTTAGCGCAACGAGATCAATCGAGTGTTACGTTTATCTCAAAAAGAGCTAGCGTGTGATCTCCAAGGTGGTTATCAAGGCTCTGCTTTACAAATATTAGGCTCGTTCTTATCGTGATTATTGGCAATATGGCTAAGTAGCTCGTTTATTAATGCGATCACCCGTTACTCGATTTAGCTGCATAGCGACCAGAGGGTACGTTGCCTTAAATAAGCGCAATCAACTCTTATTGGCTATATGTATGGCTTTGAGCCTGATGCTATTTTCTCGCCCAGCGCTTCCTAACGAAAGCATTGAGTATCAAGTCAAAGCTGCGTTCATTTCTAATTTTATCGCATTTACGCTGTGGCCAAGTGATGTCAGTGACAATATACAGTTGTGTCTCTACGGTGAAGACAATTTTGGTAGTAGCTTGGACCAAATTGAAAAAAAACCAAGCGGCAAGGTAAGAGTCAAAGTACAGCGCACCAATGATGAAAATGTACTTGCTGACTGCCAGGTTGTTTTCATATCAAAATCAAATATCAGTCATTTATCTCGTGTTCTAGCTAATTTACGAGGAAAGCCTGTCTTATTGTTGGCAGATAGCCCTAACGCTGCATCTCAGGGAGTCAACATCAATATGAATGTTAACAGCGACGGAAAAGTCACGTTTGAAATAAATCTAGCCGCTGCACGCCTCTCTAGACTCGATTTTAGCTCGAAGCTGCTTCAGTTAGCGACCCATGTTTATCGAGAATAGCCAATGAAAAGAAGAAGAAACATAATATTCACCTTACCACTTTGGTTGCTACTCAGTTCACAAGCGATCAGTGGAAAACCCGAAGGTAAACAATTTCTCGATTTTAGTATCGAGGAATTAATGAACGTCAAAGTGACCACCGTATCAAGGCGTGCACAAAAACTGACGGAAATCGCTTCCGCAGTTTTTGTAATTACACAAGACGATATCCGTCGCTCGGGCGCAACCAGCATACCAGATGCATTAAGAATGGCGCCTGGCGTTCAGGTCGATCGTGTTAATACTGGTCAATGGGCGATTAGCATTCGTGGTTTTAATGGAGTTTATGCAAACAAATTACAAGTTTTGATGGATGGCAGAAGTGTTTATAGCCCTATTTTCTCTAGCGTATTATGGGAACAGCAAGATACCCTGATCGAAGATATCGAGCGCATCGAAGTGATTCGCGGCCCTGCAGCAACGGTTTGGGGAGCAAATGCAGTCAATGGGGTTATCAATATAATAACCAAGAAAGCTGCCGAGACACAAGGAACACTCCTTTCTGCAGGAGGAGGCAGTTTTGAACATGGCTTTTTTGGAGCCCGCTATGGCGGAAAGATCAATGAAGAAACTCCTTTCCGAGTTTATGCAAAAGGGTTTACGCGTGACAATATGATTTCTCCAGAAGGTGCTAACCGACATGATCAATGGCATTCAGCGCGTGGTGGTTTTCGTTTAGATCATGCAAGAGGGCTCGATCAATTTACGTTGCAAGGTGATATCTACTTTAATTCAGTTGGAAATTCAGTTGATAAAAATACTTCTCAATTGTTTCATCTACAGACTCAAGGACAGAGGGGCCATCAGGAAGGTGGCAACATCCGTTTTCGTTGGGATCGGGTATATTCGGAACGATCGTCAATCATGCTGCAAACCTATTACGACCGGAATATCTACCAATTGCTGCCACTAGGCAAATCCGACGCGGAAAGCTTCGATATTGATTTCCAGCATCGATTCCCACTCTTTGATAAACACGATGTGATCTGGGGCACCAATTATCGCTTATATAACAACAAGATTTTTGATACCTTGTTAACAAAAGCTGTTCCACAAGAACGAACACATCATCAATTTAGTGGTTTCATCCGTGATGATATTACTTTAGTACCTGATCGTTTATTATTCTCACTCGGGACTCGGCTCGATCACAATAATTTTTCTGGGTTGGAGGTTCAACCTAACGCACGTTTAATGTGGACACCTAATACGCAGCATTCGATATGGCTATCGATTTCACGCGCGGTTCGTATTCCTTCACGAGGAGAAAACGATATCATTTTGAATCTAGGTCAAATCCCAAATGCGCCAGGAATACCTACTTTGCCAATCCCTATTTCTGTAATTATGCAAGGAATGAGCAATTTTGACTCAGAAAAACTACTGGCGTATGAGTTAGGTTATCGTCACCAATTTTCCCAACACGCATCGATTGATATCGCCGGATTCATCAATGACTATAGCCACCTACGAGATCTAAGTTTTGGCGCATTATCTTTTAGCACAGGATTACCAAGGCAATTAATATTACCGTTACTACTTAACAACCGTGCATCAGCCCTGACTTATGGCTTTGAAGTCTCCGCAGACTGGAAACCCATGAATCGCTGGCGACTCCAAGGAAATTACAGCTTCTTGGATATGAATATTTCTTCCAATGAAGTGCTTAAAACATTAGATCCAACCACTGGCGGAGCCGCCAAAGTTAATCCACAGCATCAAATTTCAGTGCGTTCAAACTATGATATTTCAGACAGGCTGCAATTTAACCTTTGGCTGCGGTACACCAGCGCCATCGGCTTCTACAGTATTCCAGGTTTCGTGACCATGGATACTAAGCTTGTCTTCAAGCCTGTCAAAAATGTTGAGTTATTCCTTGTTGGGCAAAACTTATTTAGTGAATATCACAAAGAGTTTGCATCAGACAATGTTCCGTCGATTCCAGCGCTCATCCCTCGTGGAGTCTATGTCGGTGCTCAATGGCGATTCTAAAGGTTGTTCTCATTTTCCTCATTTGCCAATACTAAAGCTGCAAAGCCATATTTATTGGTGCAGCTCCGTAGCCTAATGGTTTCACTTAACAAAAAATCAGGAATCGCCCAATATACTTAGGTCACCATCTTCATTAGCATGACGCTATCGAAACTTTTTTTCAATTCTGCTTAAGGAAATTTAACATGAAAACACGTCATCTAATCGTTCTACTCGCTTTTATTACACAAAGTTTCATAGTTAACGCTGAATCAGCGATCGTTTCTGGCAATCATGAATCACTTGCAAAGCATTATCAAGGTTTAGTTGATGAGGCAAAAGTAAAACTTCAGGAGCATAAAAACAATCTTGAAGACTATGAATTAAATAGCCATTACTACGGTAGGGGTGGTCAGGATTTTAGATCACACGAAACAGCTAATGTTCGTCTCTATGAAGAGATGATTGCTGAAAATTTGCAGCAAGCAGAATTTCATCAACAAATGGCTGAAGCAGAGAGAAATCAAATCGACAAAGCGAATACCAATAATTTCGCTTCAGGTGAGGTTTCTAATACTGAATCTGCTAATTAGTAAACGTGAATCACCCCAAAGAAGGATGGTTCAGTAATTGGTGTGATCGTTAATTAAGGAGATTTTGAGAATGAGAAAAAAAATATTTTCTGTATTAGTGTTAACTTTTTTGGTAGCGAGCTTATCGATTGCTGCTGAATCAGGGGATATAGTTGCTGCTAAAAATAAACCCGTACTTAGCCATGAAGAAATTGCTCAGCGCTATGATGATAGAGCCCAAAGAATGCTCGACAAAATTACTGAAGAAAAGCAAATGTTAGAAGACTATGAACTTCATAGTTATTACTATGGGCGTGAAGGGCAGGATTTTGCGGCGCATCATGAAGCCTTATTACATAAATTTGAGAAGGCTGCTGAAAGATATAAGGAATTAGCTACAATCCACCGTGAGATGGTAAAAAGATCAAATTAGATCACCACATCTGCAAAACTCAAGTTCTCGCTAACTTAGCATTAGCCATTCAGGGTACTTGAATAACTCAAAATCAAGCGCGTTACCAAATCGAAAAAGGTAATTCGCTTGATTGTCTTTAGCAAGCACAATCCAAGCAAAATAAAAACAAACCTTCGATGAAGCTTAAAAAATCATTTCTCCTGACATTTGAGATCGCAACAAAAATTCTCATGCCGCTCAAAAATCAGAAATTCCGAATCGTTCTCATCGAAAATATCGTAAGCCAGTATGCACAACTGGTTCGTTAAAAAAAACTGATCGCTTCGAATACCTGTAGATCTTCCAACTTCGCTTCATTGCACCTCCCAGTTCTCTAGAAATCCATATATCAACCAACTTCAAGCTTCATTTAGACCACTATAGTCACTAAATCTAACCATAGATTTTCTGGTAAGATGAAAATAACGCGCCTTTAGTGATAACATCTGCTGCAAGCTTATCAATAAAGTCGAGTTAAACTGAACAGCAGATTGTCAGAATGGGAAGGATTTCTTTACATAAAATAAGTTGGCGCTGGCATAAGCATGCTGTACTCGGTCTTAGTCTGCTGGGGTGGCTCTTATTATTAAGTGGATGCGCAACTAACGACCCTTTTACCAACCTTGAAGAATGGAAAGAAATCCAAAGCCAGAACTTTATCGTTTACACAAATGCTAAGGAAAAAGTTGCGCTTGATTTTGCCAAGGAATTCGAAGTTTTCCGAGCCGCTGCACTAAAAATCACAACCATTCCTCCCTTTGAGGAAATTAACCCGGTTCGAATCTATCTTTTCAAGAATGAAAACTCATTTGCACTCTTTCGACCAGCAAAGCGTGTTGATGGGTATTTTATTCAAAACAAAAATTATATTGCGCTATACGCTATTCCTTTCGAAGTAAATCCCCAATATCCGATTATCTATCATGAATACATCCACTATCTGATTTCCAAACATTCATCCACTATCCCCAATTGGTACAATGAAGGGTTAGCAACGATGTTCGAAACCTTTGAACTTAGCAATGGAAAGATAACCTTCGGAAATCCCCAATATCATCGGTGGATGTTCTTGAAGCATGAAGCTAACTGGATTCCAATGAGAGAATTCCTCTTTGATCAAATAGACTATATTCATAATAATGATGAACTCACTCATGCTCATTCACAGGCTTGGGCCCTCATGCATTATTTTATATTTGGTAAAGAAGGAAATATGGCCAAGCTTGGACAATATATCTACTTGGTAAATAACGGATACGATCATGATAAGGCTTTATTATCGACATTTGGGCTAACGCCGGAAGAATTACTTCAGGAAGTTAAGCATTATGTCTCAAAAGATACGCTTCCCTACAGCACCATGAAAATTGAAGCGGCTGCCATAAACACTCCCTATCACGTCCGTTCTCTTAAAGAAAATGAAGCGCGACAAGCTATCCAGGATCTAAAAAACCAAATAGATGGTTTCCGTGATAATGCATCCAATCAAGATAAGCAAGAAAAATAGACTACGAAATCGAAGCATCATGAACCAGTCTTCTTTAAAACAATGACCGAATTCACAAATCTTACCGATCAATCGTGGCGCGGTGCTTTCGCCTTAGCAATACACTCTTCAAAAAGGGGCATCTCTAATCATTAAATCAAAATATCATCCACAGGCTTAACGATATCGGGTTGATCAGCATCATTGATCAACTCCAGCAAGTTAATTTCAATATTCCGAGAAATGGCAGTCAAGGCAAGATCATTCGGCTGCAAACCAAATGGACTCTCGATTTCATCACCAATCGCATCTAATTCAAAAAAAGCGTAGGAAATCATCAAGACTACGACCGGCGTCAGGATTCCAGTCGTTTCGACTAAACCAAAAGGTAGCGATAAACAATAAGCTGCGACAATTCGGTGAGTCAATACTGAGTAGCTGAAAGGGATCGGGGTGTTCTTAATGCGCTCGCACCCCCCTAAAATATTCGAGAATTCATTGAGCTGCGCTTCTAAAAACGGATGATTATATTCGCTCAACCAACGACGATCGCGTGCAATGGCTAGATCACGACTCAATTGCTGCAAAATGATTAAGGGTCGGTGTTTTGCAGCAGCAACCGCAGCATAATCATCTGCGGGTAAAAATTTTTTTATCTCTTCAAAGGGTTCTTGATTGCGTAAATGACAGCGTAGCGCATGTGCAAATGCGATGATTCGTTTGACAAACATGGCTTGAAATGGCTGCAATGTTTCGTAACTCTGTCTTGAATCAGCCACGTGACAAATTTGGCGTGTCAAGCTACGCGCAGTATTCACCAATGCCCCCCATAACTTACGCCCTTCCCAGAATTTATCGTATGAAGCACTGTTGCGAAACCCTAGAAAAATACCTAACGCAACCCCAACCAATAGGAACGGCGTTGTTGTAAGCGTGTACGCTTGAATACTGTAATAGAGCTCAATGTAGGTCACAACCGATGCTGTCACAGTAACCGTGAGTATTCTCGGCCACGTTTCCATAAAGCTACTGCCGCGAAAATGAAACAACAAGCGCACCCAAGACACTTTATCTTTAACAATCACAACTCAAATCTCCTTTTTTACATTCATGCTCACACGTTCATCTTGATTTAACTTGGCGCACCCTAAATTAGCAACAGTCCTACCTGGCCAAGTAAAACCCGATAGCCCAGTTAAGCGACTTTTTTCAGTTTTTCCATTTCTACCTCATATGCTTTGGTTTGAAAAGTATATGAACACCATAGACCTAAAACCATATTGCGATCATGTCAATCGCTTCATGATAGCGTTTAGTGCATTGCATTCCGAGAAAAATTGAAACAAAAGTCGATGAATTTGTTATCTTATTCATCGAAGTAGCACTTTTATCTGAGCTCAAAAATCATTTAAACTGGGCTCTTGGGTCGGTATTTTCCTAAATCATCGAAAATAATTGATCTATAATTAAAAAAGTAGGTCTAACCTACGTTAACAAGAGATGAGCGCGAAAGACGGTATTTAATCGATATCGTGTGCTTAAATACAATGATAATATTCACATTTATGTTTTTGTTGGAGGTCACAAAATGAATCGAAGCTTTACAACCGTTTCACAAAGTTCGACGTCTGCATTAGCTACTAACAAGGTATTACGGAATACCTACATGCTTCTATCGTTGACATTATTGTTCAGCGGATTGACTGCTGGACTTTCAATGTTTCTGAATATGCCACCAATGACCTATATGATTTCTGTGATCGGCGGCATGGTGCTTGCAATGTTTGTATTGCCGCGTTTTGCTCATTCTAGTGCTGGCATTGGCATTGTTTTTCTGATCACCGGCCTCTTAGGTTTTGGGTTAGGCCCCATGTTGACAATGTATGCTTCTCTGCCAAATGGGGGCAATATCATTACCTTGTCGCTAGGTGGCACGGGTGTGATTTTCCTGGGATTGTCAGCCTACGCGCTTGCTACCCGGAAAGATTTTAGTTTTATGGGTGGATTCTTAGTCGTGGGCTTTTTGCTAGTATTAATTGCTGCAATCGCAAATATTTTCTTGCAAATCCCAGCGATGTCACTCGCGATCTCGTCCGTGGTTATTCTGATCATGAGTGGTTTTATTCTCTACGACACCAGCCGCATCATTCACGGCGGTGAAAACAACTATGTGTTGGCAACAATCGGCCTGTATATGACGATTTTCAATATCTTCATTAGCTTGTTGCAAATTTTAGGCATCATGGGTAAAGACGACTGATTCTTGTCGATAAGTTACCTATGCTAGACAAACAAACCCCGGTTCATCCGGGGTTTTGTTTTTTTATGCTCAATAATAAAGGAAAAACCTGAGTATGGATTGGATGCAAATTGTCTCTGCATTAGCGTTAGGACTGTTTGTAGTTTTTTTATTTCCAACTGCTATCAATATGATGAAAAATAGCCCCAAAGGGTCTGCTGCAGATTGGCAATCAGTTATTGTGCCGATGGTCATCATCATTTTATTTATTATGTTTTTAATCCAGTTAGTTTGAACGTATTAGAATGAAACGACGTACTGTATTAAAAACGCTAGCCACTGCGAGTATGTTTCCGTTCATGGCTGCTTGCTGGCGAATTCCTGAAATTGGCGAAGCTGCCAATCCGATCACGTCACTTAAAAAAACTGAGAAAGAATGGCGTGAATTACTCTCACAGCGTGCTTATCAAATTCTCTTCGAGGAAGAAACTGAACGACCCGAATCCAGTAATCTAGTTTATGAAGACCGTGAAGGGAATTATCTTTGCGCGGCGTGTTACTTACCGCTATTTGAAAGCGCCCATAAATATGAAAGTTGGACCGGTTGGCCGAGTTTCACTCAGCCGATTGCTGGACACTTGGCGACCAAACTCGACTTCAAAATGATTTGGCCACGTGTCGAATATCACTGTGCACGGTGTGGCGGGCATCAAGGACATGTATTTCGTGATGGTCCTCCGCCACGCGGTGAACGTTGGTGCAATAATGGCATCGCACTTAAATTTGTACCTAAAGACGAACCCCTGCCGACACTAAGAACTTAAGGAAGCTCTGATTAAGTCACTTATTTCAGTTTTAGTGACAAAGCTATCGTCAAAGTAGTTAATATTGACATTATTGTACGACTGATAGCTGCAATTTTTAGCAGCTTGCATACTATTCTGTCCCCTGATGCTAATTTTCAGGGGTATTGGACGGAATTATCCCGTGGTTGGCTCCACACCTTACGGACATGGTAAAGATTAGCCAAGGCAAACAACAAGTAGAGCTGTTGTGCGTTCTTGAACAATCCTCGGTAACGGGTTTTGGTATAACCAAATTGTCTTTTGACAATACGAAACGGATGCTCCACCTTTGCGCGGAGTGAGGCCAGCATGCGATTGAGTACGGCATGTTCTGCGGGCAATTCCTCACCGCGCTTGCGTTTGAATGGCATACCCCAGACAGGCTCTTTCGGCTGTCGTTGTGCTTCTAGATTGCGATCATTACGAGTATAAGCCCGATCACCCAATACAATCGCCTCCTCGCCATGTACCAGTGCATCAATCATGTTGCCATCGGCCACTTTGGCCGTGGTAATTTCCAGGCTATGCACCAGACCGGAATCGGCATCTACGCCTATGTGTGCTTTTAATCCAAAGTAATAGTTGTTGCCCTTCTTGGTCGAACTCATCTCGCCATCACGTTTGCGTTGCCGGTTCTTGGTCGATGGCGGGGGCCGCTATCAGCGTGGCGTCAACTATCGTACCTTGACGCAGCAATAATCCCTGTTGCGCTAACTGCGCAGTCGTTTCTGCAAACAGGCTTTGTGCCAAGTGATGCTTCTCCAGTAGGTGGCGAAACTTGAGGATCGTCGTTTCATCAGGCATGGCATCTTCTCCTGCATCCAGGCCTGCAAATTCACGCAGCATCGGCACATCATGTAACGCTTATTCCATGCCCGGATCTGAATAACCAAACCATTGTTGCATCATATGAATCCGCAGCATCGCTTCCAGCTCAAATGGCTTGCGTCCTAATCCTGCTACCGGATAGTGCGGCGCGATCCGATTCGTCCACTCTGACCAAGAAATCACTTGCTCCATTTCTTCGAGAAACTTTTGTCGGCGAGTTACTTTTGGTTTCTTGATAAATAATGGAATCGACAAACCTAATTGTTTCATCAATGCGCTCCCTTGCAATGGTTACAATCTACCGAATATTCTACAAGTTCTTGAGACTTATTCAGAGTTTCCTTAATGTCAATCGTCAGCAACAGCGACTAACTTTCCCCCCATAACGCGCTTCTTGGCGCTCACGATAAAATTGCACCTCGGTCATAATCGTCCGATCTGGATGCACTGTTTTCATATGGGCTACGTATTGGCTATATTCTGGGACGCCGACCATCAAACGCAGACTCTGCGCAACGCGATTACAAACTTCTGTGATGCTATATTGCATTGTGTTACTCCTTTAATTATTTTCCAGTCGGAACGGCAACTGGTAACAGCTCAAAAGGCGCTTCCTGTACCGTTGGATGTTGATTAGTGCGCGCTTGTAGCACTGTTCGGAGACCAAACCACAACATACTGATCAATACGGCCATAAATAATCCGGCCAGGGTTGCATTGACATAGTCGTTAACGATCACTTGCTGCATCTGGTCAATCGATTTAGCAGGAGCAAGCACGATTCCTTGCGCAACCGCATCTTGATATTTTTCAGCATGCGCAAGAAAACCAATGCGCGGATTGTCATGAAAGATTTTCTGCCATGCTGCGGTTAACGTGCATACACAGACCCAGGTAACTGGGATCATAGTCACCCAAGCATAGCGATCCTGTTTCATTTTAAACAGCACGCAGGTACAAAGAATCAATGCGATACCCGCTAGCATTTGATTAGAAATACCAAATAATGGCCACAAGGTATTAATGCCACCGAGGGGATCGACAACACCTTGGTATAGAAAATATCCCCAACCTGACACACAAATAAAAGTAGCCACCAAACTGGCCGGAACCGATTCGGTTTTTTTCATAGCAGGAATAAAAGAACCGAGTAAATCTTGCAACATAAAACGTCCTGCTCTGGTCCCCGCATCGACAGCCGTCAAGATAAACAGCGCTTCGAATAGAATCGCAAAGTGGTACCAGAATGCCATCATGGCGGTACCGCCGACTACCTCAGACAAAATTTGCGCCATACCCACCGCCAACGTAGGTGCACCGCCAGTGCGCGAAATAATGCTGTGCTCTCCAACATTCTGTGCGGTTTGGTTAATCATTTCCGGCGTTACATAAAAACCCCATTGTGCAATGGTCTGCGCCGCTGATTCGGCAGTGCTACCAATGATCGCAGCGGGGCTATTCATTGCAAAATATATTCCTGGCTCAAGCGTAGCGGCCGCGACCAATGCCATAATGGCAACGAAAGACTCCATTAACATCGCTCCATAGCCAATAAAACGAGCATCTGTTTCATTCTGAATCATTTTAGGCGTAGTACCGGAAGCAATGAGTGAATGAAACCCTGAAATTGCGCCACATGCCACGGTTACAAATAGAAAGGGAAATAAGTCGCCCGACCACACAGGGCCTGATCCATCCACAAACTGGGTCAATGCTGGCATTTTGAGATCTGGCGCAATGATGAGCACCCCTATCGCAAGTCCAACGATCGTGCCGATTTTCAGGAATGTCGAGAGATAATCACGGGGCGCCAGCAACAACCAAACAGGTAAGACTGAAGCAACAAAACCATAACCAATTAGCGCCCAAGTCAATTGCTCCCCGGTTAGGGTAAAAATCGCAGCCCATGCAGGATCTTCCTGGACATATTGCCCAACCACAATCGATAGCATCAACAATACAAAACCAATGAGCGAAACTTCGCCAATCGCACAAGGCCGGAAAAAGCGTGAATAAACACCCATCAACATGGCAATGGGAATCGTCGCTGCGACAGTAAATGTTCCCCACGGTGATTCTGCGAGCGCCTTGACCACAATCAGAGACAAAACTGCTAACAAAATCAGCATGATGAAAAATGCGCCAAACAACGCAATCATCCCTGGGATTTGCCCTAGCTCTGACTTGATCAAATCACCGAGTGAACGCGCATTACGTCGCGTCGATACGAACAACACAATAAAATCTTGCACAGCGCCAGCAAGCACAACACCTGCCAACAACCATAGCATCCCAGGCAAATACCCCATTTGTGCAGCTAGAATCGGACCCACTAACGGACCTGCGCCTGCAATTGCTGCAAAATGATGGCCAAATAACACAAACTTGTTAGTGGGTACGTGGTCTAGTCCATCGTTATGCTTATGCGCCGGCGTCATTCGCGTTGCATCGAGCTTCAACACATGATTAGCAATAAATAAGCTATAGAATCGATATGCAATCAAATAGACGCAAACCGCTGCAATGACAATCCACAGCGCGCCAATCGATTCACCTCGATTGAGCGCGATGACAGCAAGAGCAGAAGCGCCCAGAAGAGAAAATAATAACCAACTCAATTTATTCACTATCGAATTCATATCTAATTAATATCAAAAAATTATATGCCTCTAAACTATTTTCAGTTTAATCTGGGTGTGACTCAAACAGGCATTGAGAAGTCGGGAAGGTAGTTCTGTTTCCCACTCACGTCGATTAAAGCGATAGCAAAATTCATTGAGGT
>WBZN01000988.1_pt1 | contig 18197 bp, 16 predicted proteins | sample 5204281 | NCBI WGS metagenome assembly WBZN01 (sample SAMN12344347, study PRJNA552823) | activated sludge metagenome | biome: Activated sludge suspended growth; feature: Nitrification reactor; material: Wastewater; isolation source: activated sludge from nitrification reactor of wastewater...
CGCAGCACCGGCGCCGAATGATCGAGGAACCGCGCCGCGGCGGCGATGCGCTCGGCCGCGCGCAGGTCCTCCAGCGCCGTCACCGCCTCGTCGCGGCTCAACGCATGGAAGGCGGAGACCGCGATCAGCGACAGCGTGATACCGGCGGCCAGCACCAGCGCAAACCAGGTGAGCATGGATTGCGGCAGCAGATGGCGCAGGATGAAGTTCATGCCTCGCTCTCGCGCGCGCTCCCGGCGTCATCCTCGGCTTCGCCGCGGGAACCCGGCTTGGCGCCGCTGACGGAGGCGGTGAACATGTAGCCGCCGCCGCGCACGGTGGCGATCAAGCCGCCGGCGCCCGGCGCCGCATTTTCCAGCTTGCGCCGCAGGCGGCCGATCTGCACGTCGATCGAGCGATCGAACAGCGAGGCGGCGCGGCCCTTGGTGAGGTCAAGCAGGCGGTCGCGGCTCAGCACGCGCTGCGGCCGCTCGACCAGGGTGACCAGCAGGTCGAATTCGCCGCCGGTGAGCTCGACCGGCCGGCCAGAGGGATCGAGCAATTGCCGCCGCGCCGGATGCAGCGTCCAGCCGTCGAAGCCGAAGACCGGATCGCTCTCGGCCTCGGCGGCGACCGCCACCGCGGCGCGGTCCTCGGTGCGGCGCAGGATGGCGCGGATGCGGGCCAGCAGCTCGCGCGGGTTGAAGGGCTTCGGCATGTAGTCGTCGGCGCCCATCTCAAGCCCGATGATGCGATCGGTCTCCTCGCCTACCGCGGTCAGCATCAGGATCGGGGTCGAGGTGGTGGCGCGCAGCTGGCCGCACAGCGTCAGGCCGGATTCGCCCGGCAGCATGACATCGAGCACGATGAGGTCGATCTTGGCCTCGGCCAGGACGCGGCGCATCTCGCGCCCGTCGCCGGCAAGGCTGACGCGCAGGCCGTTCTTGGTCAGGAACTTGGACAGGAGGTTGCGGATCTCCTTGTCGTCGTCGACCACCAGGATATGAGCGGAGCGTTCCATCTGCCGTTTTCCCCCCGCCCGCGGCGGGGGCCCGAATTGCTGCGCCATGATGGCGTTAACCAGTTAACACGGCCCGAACGGCCGGGAACAGGGCGGACTTCCGGCCCCAGAAAGCGGCCCCAGAAAATGGCCCGGGAAACCGACCCGGGAAGCCGGCCCGCCGCAACAAACTGGGGTCCGGCCGGTAACAGGGGACACCCCCTCATCGTAACGAATTGTAACAGCCGGAGGGGGTGTCGCAATCCGTTGCCAAAAGCCCGTTCCGCCGACACTTGCGCGTTACCCGGAAGGCCCATCTTCCAGGTCATGGATCAGCGCCGCGGGAACAGAGCTAGGGGCCGCCCCGACCCCCGAACTTTGTTCCCCGGCGGCGCGGCAGAACCCCGGAGATGACCATGCGTAGCCTCGTTGCCTTCCCCACTCACCAGCCCGCCCGGACCCGACCCGGGCGGGTCGCTGCCCGGGTCGCCGGCGGCGGAGCGGCCGCTATCCTCCTCGGCCTCTCCGTCGTCGCACCCAGCAACGCCACCACCCCACCCGACACTTTCGCCGATCTCGCCGCCAAGGTTTCGCCGGCGGTGGTCAACATTTCCTCGACCCACACGCTGGAGCAGAAGGACGCCCAGCAGATGCCGTTCGAGTTTCCGCAGGGCTCCCCCTTCGAGGAGTTCTTCAAGCCGTTCATGGAGCAGCAGCGCCACCAGCAACAGCAGCATCCGCGCAAGGTGACCTCGCTGGGCTCCGGCTTCATCATCGACGGCAGCGGCTACATCGTCACCAACAACCACGTCATCGACGAGGCCAAGGACATCGAGGTCACGCTGACCGACGGCACCGAGTATCCGGCCAAGCTGATCGGCGCCGACGCGAAGACGGACCTGGCGCTGCTGAAGGTCGAAGCCAAGACCGAGCTGCCGCATGTCTCCTTCGGCGATTCCGACAAGATGCGGATCGGCGACTGGGTGATGGCGGTGGGCAATCCCTTCGGCCTCGGCGGCACGGTGACCGCAGGCATCGTCTCGGCCCGCGGCCGCGACATCCACGAAGGCCCCTATGACGACTTCCTGCAGATCGACGCCGCGATCAACCAGGGCAATTCCGGCGGCCCGACCTTCTCCACCAATGGCGACGTGATCGGCATCAACACCGCGATCTTCTCGCCCAGCGGCGGGTCGGTCGGCATCGGCTTCGCCATCCCCTCCAACCTGGCCAAGCCGATCATCGCCGAGCTGAAGCAGCAGGGCCACATCGAGCGCGGCTGGCTTGGCGTCGCCATCCAGGAGCTGACGCCGGACCTCAGCCGCGGCCTGGGCCTGACCTCCGAACAGGGCGCGCTGGTCTCCTCGGTGCAGGACAACAGCCCGGCGGCGGCCGCCGGCCTGCAATCCGGCGACGTGGTGCTGAGCTTCGCCGGCCACCAGATTGCCTCGCCCAAGGACCTGTCGCGCGCCGTCGCCGAGACGCCGAGCGGCACCCAGGCCCCCGTCACCATCTGGCGCAAGGGCGCCCAGCAGACGGTGACCGTGACCATCGCCAAGCTGACCGAAGACGTCGCCAGTGCCGCCGCCCCGACCGGCGCTGGCGACGCAGCCCCCGGCAATGACACGGTGGCCCAGCTGGGCGCCACACTGGCGCCGGTGAACGACCAGACCCGCGAGCAGTTCGGCCTGCCCGACGATGCGGCCGGCGTGGTTGTCGCCGACCTGGACGCCGACAGCGCACTTGCCGAGCAGGGCGTTCGCCCGGGCGACGTCATCGAGCGGGTCAATGACCGCGAGATCGCCGACACCGGCGACGTCAGTCATGCCCTGGACGACGCGCGCAAGGCTCACCGCGACGTGGCGGTGCTGCTGATTGCCCGCGACGGCAACGACCGCTTCGTCGCGGTGCAGATCGGACAGTCATAGCGGCCCGCGCGTGCAAGGCCCGGTAACGGTAAGAATCAAAGCTACAGACACCAACACCTAGCGCGGTCTCTCGCTCACCCCCGAAAGCGCGAGATCGCAGGTCCGGCGGCCCCTATCCCACTCAGCCCCACCCGCTGAGCCGGCCACCGACCTCGGCACGGTTCCCCCGCAAGACCCCCGCACAGGCGGCGGCGGGAACCGTGCCGAACCCTTTTCCGGAAAAGGACGATGCCAAGGCCGGCTTTCGGCGCTAGCCTAGCCGCGTGATCTGGGCGATTCGGTCGCTCAGAGCAACGAAACATCGTGCCGCGACGCGTTCCGGGGGGATCGCGCGAAAGCGCTCGACGGGGGAAAACCGAATTGCCGCAGCCGCTTCGCGCAGAGTTCGAGGCGCTCAGCCGTCGTTGGCGGCAGCATTGCCGTGACGGCGGCCTGCCGCGCCGTAGCGACTTTCCGCCCGAGAGCCTGACTCCCTGGATCGGCCATATCGAGGTGGTCGAAGCGGTGCGGGACGGGGGCACCACGCGGTTCCGTGTCCGCCTGGTCGGCACCCGCATCGTCTATTACGAGGGCCATGACAATACCGGCCTGTTTCTCGACGACGTGGTGCCGGCGGATGACCGCGATGCCGTGCTAGCGCCCTATCGGCAGTGCCTGGAAAGCCGCGTCCCGGTCTACAGCGAATTCTACAGTTGCGGAGCGACGGCGATTTCCTCTTTGCTGGAGCGCCTCATCCTGCCGCTCAGCGTGGATGGGGAGGTCGTGGACCAGTTTCTGGTTGCCATTTACCGCGCCGCCCCAACCGAGGCGGCGCCGTCCTGAGGCGCCAGGTCGGGAATCAGGCCCCGCCCGATCAAGTCGGGCGGCGCCTATTCCGGGGTGCCGTCCTGGGAATATTGTTGCTATTGTCGCTTTGAAGCTCATTTCCTGAGGGAGGATACGGCCATGACCTCAGCCCGATCGATGCGAATCTTCTCCCATGCGCGTGGCGAGGGGCTCGACGATTGGCCTATCGTTCCGGCGGGCGAGCTGGCGTCCGGCGCGCCGATCCAGCAGGGCCGCTACTACTTCAACGCCCCGAAACTCGGCCTGACGATGGGGGTGTGGAGCAGCACCGCGTTCGAACGCAAGCCGAAGGTCTATGCGGTCGACGAGTTCGGCCTGGTGCTTGAGGGAACTGCGAGCATCACCGAGACCGGCGGCCAGGTCACCCAGCTTTCGGCCGGCGATGCCTTCGTGATTCCGCGCGGGCTCGAATGCGCGTGGAAGCAGCCAGGTCATGTGCGCAAGATCTTCATCACCTTTGCCAATGCCAAGGTGCCGGCGAAACCGGCCGCGGGCCACGTCGTCAAGCTGGACCTCAAGGCGACGCTGCAGCCCTGCGCCGGGCCTGACCGCGCCGTGCTCAACGGCCCGGAGCCGCGTTGCGCCGAGCATGTCGCCTTCACCGACGCCAGCGGCCAGTTGACCTTCGGCCTGTGGTCGGCAACGCCCTATGATCGCAAGGTGACGCCGTTCCCGCGCTACGAGCTCATGCATTTCCTGGAAGGCCAAGTCGACCTGATCGACGATGCCGGCGGAGAGCAGAATTTCCAGGCCGGCGAGACCGTCTTCGTGCCCAAGGGCGCGCCGCTCGGCTGGCGCGCCCATCGCAGCGTGAAGAAGATCTTCGTGATCCTGACGCCGGAAGGCTGAGCGGGGCGTGAGCGATCCTTCGACCTGCGACCTGCTGATCCAGCGCGCCCTGCTCTTCGATGGCGTCGGGTCGTCCCCGGTGTCGAGCGACCTCGCGGTGATCGGCGACAAGATCGCCGTGATCGGCGACCTGCGCGGCTGGCACGGCAAGGAGACGATCGACGCGCATGGCCTGGCCCTGGCCCCCGGCTTCATCGACGTCCACACGCATGACGACCGCGCCCTGCTGGCGGGCGACATGGCGGCAAAGACCAGCCAGGGGGTCACCACGGTCGTCACCGGGAATTGCGGCATCTCGCTGGCGCCGCTCAGCCTCGGCGGCCCGCCGCCGCCGCCGCTCGACCTGCTTGGTGCGCAGGAGGACTACCGCTATCCGACCTTCGCCGCCTATCTCGACGCGCTCGACCGCCAGCCGCCGGCGGTCAACGCCGCCTGTCTGGTGGGTCATTCCACCCTCAGGGTCGGCGCGATGACGACGCTCGACCGCCCGGCGACGGCGGACGAGATCGCGCGCATGCGGGACCTGCTGCGGGAGGCGCTCGACGCCGGCGCGATCGGCCTGTCGACCGGCCTCGCCTACGCCACTGCCGTGGAGTCCGAGACCGCCGAGGTGCAGGCGCTGGCGGCGCTGCTGAAGCCGGCGAACGCCATCCACACCACGCATATGCGCAACGAAGAGGCGCACGTCACCGAGGCGATGGACGAGGCCTTCGCCATCGGCAAGTCGGCGGATGTGCCGGTGGTGATCTCGCACTTCAAGGTGCATGGCAAAGCGAATTTCGGCCGCTCGGTGGAGACGCTCGCCAAGTTCGACGCGCAGCGGCGCAAGCAGCCGCTCGGCCTTGACGCCTATCCCTATTCGGCGTCTTCCACCGTGCTGCGCGCGGAATGGGTCGACGAGGCCCCGAAGGTGATGGTGACCTGGTCGGTTCCCCATCCGGAGATGACCGGCCGCATGCTGGAGAAGATCGCGGCGGAGTGGACCTGCTCGCAGGAAGACGCGGCGAAGCGGCTGCAGCCGGCGGGCGCCGTCTATTTCGCCATGGACGAGGCGGACGTGCGGCGCATCCTCAGCTATCCGCACACCATGATCGGCTCCGACGGCCTGCCGCACGATGCGCATCCGCATCCGCGCCTGTGGGGCAGCTTCCCGCGCGTGCTCGGCCACTATGCGCGCGACGAGCACCTGTTCCCGATGGAGGAGGCGATCCGCCGCATGACCTCGCTCTCGGCCGAACGTTTCGGCCTCACCGGGCGCGGCCGGCTGATGCAGAACTACGCCGCCGATCTCGTGCTGTTCGATCCAGAGACGGTGAAGGATCGCGCCACCTTCGAGGACCCGAAGCAGCCATCCGCCGGCATCCACAGCGTATGGGTCAACGGCCGCGCCGTTTGGCGCCAGGGTGCCGCCACCGGCGCGCGGCCAGGCCGCGCGCTGCGGCGCGAAGGACATTAATCGGCTTTCCGCGGGCGGATTGGGACTATCGCCTTATGGGCCAAATTGACGCCACACCCCGATACGTGGAAGCGCCCGGAAACCGCTGCCTTCCCGGGAAAAAGAAACTCAGCATTCATACATATCTTTGATAATGCTTGGGACCACGCAGCGCGCGTGGTCCATTGTCATGGGGAAATGTCATGGAAATGATCGAACGCGGCACGCCCGTTGCCGAAAGCGGAAGAGCGCGCGCGATGGGCGTTCGGATTGTGGCCCGCGCGATCGCCGCGGCGGCCATCGGCTGGGCCATTGTCGGCGCCGGCCTGGCGTTTCCCGCCCAGGCCGAGGACGGCCTGCTGACCTGGTTCGTCAAGTCGGTCACGAACGAGCCGGCGGGCGGCGCCATGCCGGTCTCCGCCACGCCCGACATCCCGGACGAACCCGCCGCGGGCGATGCCCTCGTCACTGACCAGCGCATATCGACCGGGCCGAACCAGCGCATGGTTCTGGTCAACGGGCGCGACATTGTCCACATCGAGCCGGAGACGACGATCACGATCGGCGACAGCGCCGACACGACCGCGCGACCCAATCTCGAATTGATCGAGGGCAGCATCGACATCCAGGTGGGCAAGCGCAAGCCCGGCAAGACCTTCTCGGTGACCACGCCCTATCTCGTCGCCACGGTGAAGGGAACGAAGTTCTCCGTCACGTCGACATCCGCCGGCTCGACCGTCTCGGTGCGCGAGGGTGTTGTTGGCGTCCGTTCGGAGCAAGGCTCCGACGGCATCGACGTGACTCCGGGAAAGACCGCCACGGTCACCGACCGGACGGCTGGGTCTCCGACCGTCGGACCGACTCCCGCCGAGACGTCCACGCCCTCGGCAGCGCCGACCGAGACCGCATCGACCAGCGCCGCCCCGGAAGGCACGACGACCGCCGCCGGCGGGAACGCCGATGGTGCCGGCAATAGCACCGGAAACGGGAACGGCACCGGAAGCGGGAACGGGAACGGCACCGGAAACGGAAACGGGAACGGCACCGGAAACGGAAACGGGAACGGAAACGGCAATGGCAGCGGTTCCGGCAATGGCAACGGGACCGGCAACGGTAACGGCAGTGGCAACGGTAACGGCAGCGGCAATGACGACGGTGCCGACAGCGATGACGGCGCTGACGCCGACAATGGGAATGGCAATGGCAATGGCAATGGCAACGGCAACGGGCACGGCAACAACGGCAAGCGCCAGTGGACGCGCAACTGACCGCGACTCCTGAGCCGATGGTCGATGGCTGGGTTCGCCGCGAGGAAGACACCCGGCCGCACGCGGGACAGGGTTGCCGATGACTTGGTCAAGCTCCATCCGCCGTTGGGGCGCCAGTGCGGTCGCCGCCGCGCTGCTGGGCGGCCTATACCTGTCCGGATCGCTGACAGGGCTGGAGAACCGGCTCGCGATCCCACGCTTCCAGCTGATTCGGACGGCCCCGACTGACCAGATCGTCCTCGTCGCCATCGATCCACGCAGCCTGCGTGACATGCCGGTCTGGCCGTGGCCGCGGCAGGCACATGCCGCGGTGATCGACGCGATCGCCCGGGCCGGCGCCAGCCAGATCGCCATCAACATCGACTTCAGTGCGGCATCCACGGCCGAGGCCGACCGCATTCTGGCGGACGCCATCGCGCGCGCCGGCGACCGCGTGGTCCTCCCCGTCTTCGAGCAGCCGTCGCTCAACGCCACCAACCGAATGGTGGCGACGGCGCCGATGCGATCGCTGGTGCAACATGCCCGCGTCGCCTCGGTGAACCTGACGCCCGATCCCGACGGCGTCGTGCGCCGGGTGACCCGGTTCGCCAACTGGTCGGGGGCGCTGGTCCCCTCCCTGCCCGTCTCTCTCGCCGGATTCCGGCAGGTTTCCACCGAGTCCTTCCAGATCGATTTCGGCATCCGCGACGACCAATTCACCACGATCTCCTTCGCCGACGTGCTCGGGGGGAAATACGATCCCGCGATGTTCCAGGGGAAGATCGTCTTCATCGGCGCCACGGCGCTCGAAATCACCAACGCCCTGGCGACGCCGCTGGACGCCGCGATGCCCGGCCTCGTCCTGCAGGCCCTCGCCACCGAATCGCTGCTGCAGGGCCGCGAACTGCGGTCGGTGCCGCGCTGGATCGTACTGACGATCGCCCTTGTGCTGCTGCTGGGCCTGGATCACCTGGTGGACGGCCGGCCGCTTCGGCGCGGCGTCGCGATCGCCGGATGTATCCTGATCGCCGTCATCGCCGCGCCGCTGGTGCTGCACGCCGCCACCCGACAGATGCTCGACACCGCGCCGATGCTGCTGGCGATCGGCCTGGCGCTGCTGGTGAACCTGCTGGGCCGCCTGCGCGAGCTGGACTTGCGGGTGCTGTCGCAGTCGCTCCTGCTCAATCGCACCAACAGCGTCATGCGGCGGGTGGTGGAAATCTCGCCCGATGGACTCATCATCGTCAATCCAGGCGGCACGATCCAGTCGGTCAACAGCGCCGCCGAACGCATCCTCGGAAAGCCGGCCGATCAACTCGTCAGCCGGAGCCTTGAAAGCGCCCTCGGCGGCGATCTGCCGCCATCGAGCGGCGCCGATCCTGCCGCGGGCGATGCCGCCGTCGAACGGCAATTTATTGCCGGGACCGGCGAGCCATTGACCGTGCAGATCACGCTTACCTCGGTCCCGGGTGAGCCGGACGGCACACTGGTGGCGATCCTGCGCGACGTCACCGACATCCGCCGGCGCGAGGCGCAGATGCGCCACGCGCGCGATCTCGCGGAGACCGCCAGCAGGAGCAAGACCCAGTTCCTCGCCAACATGAGCCATGAGCTGCGGACGCCCCTCAATGCCATCATCGGCTTCTCGGAGGTCATGCGGGGCGAGATCCTCGGGCCCCTGGGCACCCCCAGCTATCGGGACTACTCGGGCGGCATCCACGACAGCGCGAAGCACCTGCTGGCCATCATCAACGACATCCTGGACATTTCCTCGATCGAGATCGGCAACCAGCGTCTGGCCGAGGAATGGGTCCAGCCGCCGGATGTCTGCCGCTCGGTCTTCGCGCTGCTCGCGGACAAGGCACGCGGCGCGGGCATCGCCCTCGAATTGGATTGTAAGCCGGCGGTTCCTCGCATCCTGACCGATCGGCGCATGCTGATGCAAATGCTCATCAACCTGATCGCCAACGCGATCAAGTTCAGCCCGCGCAAGGGCCAAGTGACGCTTGAAGTGATCGCCCAGCCGGATGGCCGGGTGAGATTCTCCGTGATCGACAAGGGCATCGGCATCGCCGCGGCCGATCTCGAGCGGGTCAAGCTGCCGTTCGAGCAGGTCGAAGGCGCCCTTACCCGCAGGCATGACGGCGTCGGCCTCGGCCTGTCCCTGGTGAAATCGATGATCGACCTGCACAATGGCGTCTTCGAGCTCGAGAGCGCGCTCGGCATGGGCACCCGGGCAAGCCTGATCTTTCCGGCCGAACGCTGCGACCGCGCGCCGGAGCCATCCGCACCCGAGCATCGCGCGCAAGATGCCTCCGGGAACGGGGCCGACCACGCCGCTCCTCAGCAGCCGACCCATTCAGTCACCGCCGCGATCCGACCGCGCGCCGCCCCCGGCGGGCCGGAAGAGCCGCTGCAGCCGCAGACCATCGACTCTCCGTCCGATCATCGCGCGTCGCTGGCGGCACGTCGCAGCAGCTGATGTCGACATGCCGCGCCCTGGCGGAAAGACCGCCGGCAATTGCCTAAAATTCGCCGCGACTTCCGACCAAATTCGATTGAAGTTCGGCACCACTTTTAGATCGCGCCCGACAACGCGCGTTCTCATACACGCACCTGTATTGTTCGGACGCTGCGCGCGCGATGTTAACGACGAATAAACCTTGGCAGCATGCCGCGCCGCTCGTCTAATCCTTCGCATATCGGAGCGGCCTGTATCGGCCTCGTCATCGCCAAGGCCTTGGGGAACGGCAATGAGAGAATCGACGCTACAAGCGCTGGAGACGCATATGCGGACGGCCGAGCGGTCCCTGCCGGCTTCCGGCGCGCCGCTGCTGACGGGCGTCCTGGGCCGGCTGATGGGCTACCTGGACCCGCGGCGCCTGGTCCGGTCGCTGTCGGGCCAGGGACTGGGTGCCCCATTGCGGGACCTCGTCGCCGGCTGCGCCGACGGCATGCTGGCCATCGACGCGCAGGGTAAAGTGCGCGGCGTCAATCCGGCGGCCGAACGATTGTTGGGCCAGCCCGCGGAGGAAATCCGCGACACGCATTTCTTCGATCTGATGGCGACCGCCAGCTTCAATCCGCCGATCCACGGCCTGGCCGAAATGGCCGCGACGCGCCGCCCGGTGCAGATCGAGGTGACCAGGCCCGACCGGACCAGCCTCGTGGTCAGCGTCTCCGTCGGCCGGTTGCCGGACGGCGGCAAGGCAGCTTTCGTCGCCACCCTGCACGACGTGACCGAGCTCAGCCGCCGCGAGGCCGAGCTCAAGCTGGCGCGCGACCAGGCCGAGGCGGCGAGCGAGAGCAAGACCCAGTTCCTCGCCAATATGAGCCACGAGCTGCGCACGCCGCTGAATGCCGTCATCGGCTTCTCGGAGATCATGCACGGCGAATTGCTGGGCCCGATCGGCACCGAGAGCTATCGCGGCTATAGCGGCAGCATCCACGACAGCGCCACCCACCTGCTGTCCATCATCAACGACATCCTTGACATCTCCTCGATCGAATCCGGCACGCCGAAGCTGGTCGAGGAACTGCACGAGCCGGCGCAACTGTGTCGCTCCGTGGTGGCGCTGGTGGTCGGCCGCGCCAACCAGGCTCAGGTCGCGCTGGAGGTCATGGTCGACCCGCAGATCGACCTGCTCCACGCCGACGGCCGCATGGTCAAGCAGATGCTGATCAACCTGGTGGGCAACGCCATCAAGTTCAGCCCCAAGCGCGGCAAGATCGAGATCAAGGTGGCGCCGACCGGCGACGGCCAGGGCGGCATGATCTTCACTGTGCGCGACCACGGCATCGGCATCGCGAAGGGGGACATCCCGCGCATCATGAAGCCGTTCGAGCAGGTGGAAACCGCCTTCTCGCGCAACCATGACGGCGTCGGGCTGGGCCTGCCGCTGGTGAACTCCATGGCCCGGCTGCACGGCGCGCTGTTCACCATCGACAGCGAGCTGAACCAGGGCACCGCGGCCTCGATCCTGTTCCCGCCGTACCGCGTCAAGGTGCGCCCGGCGGCGGCGCCGACTGCGACGCACCTGCACATGCTGAGCCTGGAAAGCAGCAGCGCCGCGGCCAAGCCGCGCATCCGCGCGGCGGAGTAGCGGTACCTAACGCGCCTTTTCCCTGCCCGCTTTCGCCGCCCTCGCCGGCTTGGCCTGGGCCTTTTTCCAGCCAAGCCCGGCGATGACCTCGACGGCGCAGCGCGCCGCCAGTTGCGAACCGAGGCCGTTGATGTCGAAATCCGGGCCGAGGCAGGCCATGTCGAAGCCGATCACCCGCGGCCCCTCGTCGATCGCCAGGCGCAGCGCCTGCAGGATCTCGCGCGCGGTGAGGCCGGCGGGATCGGGGTATTTCTGCGCCGGCAGGAAGGCGGGATCGATGACATCGAGGTCGAGCGAAAGGTAGAGCGCGTCGACGCCCTTGCAGATGCGCGCCAGTGCCTCGCGCACGCATTGGCGGATGCCCTTTTCCTCTACGTCCTGCAGGGTCCAGATGCCGATGTCGAGTTCGCGCGCCGCCTCGTGCCAGGCCAGCGAGTTGCGCGTGCCGCGGATGCCGATCTCGGCGAAGTTCGCCGGGTCGAGATAGCCGCCCTCGAAGCAGCGCGCCCATTGCGAGCCGGCCCAGTAGCGCGGCTCCCACGCCAGATCGTAGTGGGAGTCGAACTTCAGCACGGCCACCTTCTTCTTGTGGGCGCGGACGACCGACCGCACGCCGACATAGGGGATGGTGTCGTCGCCGCCGAGCAGGATGAGGGCACGGTTGCGGCCGATCAGCTTCTCGATGCGGTCGCCGGCGCGGTGCAGCATCACCTCCGGATCGATCTCGTAGTCGATGCGGATGTCGCCGCCGTCGGCGACCTGGATCCAGTCAGCGATCTGGAAATCCGGTCCACGCTCCGGCATCAGTCCGCCGGAATGGTCGAGGGAATAGTAGATCGCGTTCTTGCGGATCGCCGCCGGCGCGCCGGTGGCGCCGGTGCGGGAATAGATCGGCGCCTGGTGCGTCGCGAGCGCGGGCAGGAAGCGGCGCGGGTCGAGGATCTTCACGCCCTCATAGGGCAGGCCCACCACCACGACATCGGCATCGGGCGCCTGCTCGGCATAGGGCGCCTCCATGAAGGTGGGCACGTCCTCGTAGAGGATGCGCTCGACCCGCCGCACCACGCGATATGGCGATTGCGCCGCCGTCGCGGAGGCGCGCTTGAACGCCGCCTCGATGGCGGCCTTGCCGCGCTTCGGCGCGGCCTTTGACGCCGCCTCGGATTTCTTGGTGCGCGTCCCCTTGATCGCCATGTGCCTCCCCTCGCAGATCAGGCGTTGTGACGCGATAGTGCATGGCAAGCCGCCAAGTTGTCACCAGCAAACCAGTGCGGCAATGTCTTCAGTGGCGACGCGCGATCAGGATAGGAACGTATAGCCCTTCGGGAACCAGACACCGCGGAAGATCGGTGGTTCCATGTTCGGGACGACATGGCCCTGGTCCAAGCCGGCAATGTCCACATCCTCTATGACTTCCCGGATCGGCGGAATGGCTTGCCCACTGAAGACAGTTTCTCCAAGTATGGAAAGCGCATCTTCGTGGTCTCGGGCGGTGACGCCGCAACCCAACGAAAGGGAAGTGAATTTAGGCAGGGATGCGAAGCGAAACCAGAAGCGACGTAGCTTCACGTCCCCTACTCCAGCCCCATCAGGGCGCCATCGGTGGGGTCGAGATAGGTGGTCTTCCTGGCGCCACCCTGGTCGGTGACCGGCACGGCGTAGCAATTGCCGGAGGTGGCCGTCACCGCGCCGACATCGGCAAAGCCGTGGTCGCGCAGCATCTTCTGCACCTGCGCCGACGGCAGCCAAGTCGATTTGTCGGCATCAGTGCAGTGCAGGTCGGCCGCCTCGGCGGCAGTGGCCATCAGGAGGCCGGCGATGATCGGAGCGAGCCGTTTCATGCGGTCAGCAGACCGCACCTAGCGCGGGAAGGTCAACGAGAAAGTGGCGCCGCCGGTCTCGTCGGTGCGGTCGAGGGCGAGTTGGGCCTTCAATCGCTTCGCCGCCTCGGCGACGATGGCGAGGCCGAGCCCGGCCGAGCCGCCACGCGGGCCGCGCCGGAACGGCTCCATCAGCCCGGCCAGCTCGGCGGGGTCGAGGCCCGGCCCGTGATCGGCCACCGCCAGGCGCGGCGGCGCATCGGTCACCACCAGGCGCACCGCCTGGCCCAGCGGCGAGACGCGCAAAGCGTTCTCGATCAGGTTGCGCAAGGCGCTGTCGAGCAGGGCCGGGTCGCCAGCGATCCGCACCGGCGTATCCGGCGCGTCGACCGCGATGTCGCGGCCCATCTTGCGCGCCATCGGATAGAGCCGCGCCGCCATATCCTGTGCCAGGGCGGTCAGGTCCAACTCGGCCAGCGGATGCGGCTCGGCGGATTCCGTGCGCGCCAGTTCCAGCAGCAGCTGCACCTGGCGGATCATGCGGTCGACATCGGCCTTCAGCGCCTGCACGTCGGCGTCCGGGCGCATCGAATCCAGCCGCGCCCGCAGGATGGCGAGCGGCGTGCGCAATTCATGGGCGGCATCGGCATTGAAACGCTGCTGGCGCTGGTTCGCCGCCGCCAGTTCCTCGGACACGGCCTCGGCCTGGCGCCGCAGTTCGTCGATCGCCAACAGGTCGCGGCGGCGGTGCCGCAGCGAGCGCCAGACCAGCACCAGGATACCACCGATGGCCGCCAGGATGGTGCCGGAGAACACCGCATAGGCGACGCGGGCGATGCTGATGGCATCGGCCAGGGTCGGCGTCGCGTCGATATAGAGCTCGAAGGCGCCGACGATCTCGCCGTTGCGCCGCACCGGCACGTAGATCTCCGCCACCGCGCTTTCGACCGGGTCCAGGCCCAGAACGTGGTATTCGCCGCCGGACAGATGCAGCAACGTCAGCGGCGCGTTGTGGTCGAAAACCTCGCTGACATCGGCCTCGTCGTATTCCGTGCCGGTCGCCTCGCCGGTGGAATCGAGCCACACCATGCGGTTCTTGTCGAAGGCCACCATGCGCACCACGCCGGACGTGCGCTCGAGCAGATGCAGGACCGCGTCGCGCACCTCGGGCTTGCGCCCGTTCACATTGTCGGGATCGGTGGGATCGAGAATCTCGGCCGCGGCCTCGGTCACACGCTCGGCGACCGAGAGCGCGTAGGTCCGCACCGTGTCGCGCACGCGCAACTCGGCCATCCACCAGCCGCCGAGCAGGGCCGCGAGGCCAATCAGGGCGACGCCGAGAATCACCAGCCAGTCGCGGCGGCCGATGACGGGCAAGTCGGTCATGGCGCGGGTACGTTCACGCCGTACATGGGCCTTGAGGGCGCGGGATCACAATCACCCCCTCATTCCACCTTCGCCTCGAGCATGCAGCCCACGCCGCGCAGCACGGCGATCTCGACCGCCGCACTGGCGTTGCGCAGCCGCTTGCGCAGGCGGGAGATCGCCGCGTCGACGGCATTGGGCGTCACCTCGTCGTCGAAGCCGTAGAGACTGCGCTGGATCTCGTCGCGCCGGACCACGGCGCCTTCGCGGCGCATCAGCAGTTCGAGCAGCGCCGCCTCCTGGCGCGACAGGTCGAGCGGGCGGTCGGCCACCTGGGCGCGGCGCTGGGCCACGTCGAACTTGACGTTGCCGACTTCCAGAACCGTGGACAGCCGCTTGCCGGGCCGGCGCAGCACCGCGCGCACCCGGGCGATCAGCTCATCCATGTCAAAGGGTTTGACGATGTAATCGTCGGCGCCGGCGTCGAGGCCGGCGATGCGGTCGGAGGGCGCGTCCCGCGCGGTCAGGAACAAGATGCCGGCCTCGGACCCCTTGCCGCGGATATGGCCGACCAGGGCCAGCCCGTCGCCGTCGCCGAGGCCCCGGTCGAGCAGCACGGCGTCGTAATCCTCGACGTCGAGAAAGCCGACCGCGTCGGATTTGCTGGCGGCCAGGTCGACGGCAAAACCGCGCGCCGCGAGATTGCGGCGCAGCAATTCACCCAAGGTGGGTTCGTCCTCGACGATCAACAGGCGCATGTCTGGCGGGTCACTCCGCGGGCCGCGCATCGGACACGCTGGGAGCGCGCTTGCGGCCGGTCACCATGGATAACACCAGATTTTCGCGGTGCCGCCAACAGGCATGAATCACGCCCAGGACATGCACCGCGACCAGGGCCAGCATGAAATTGGCAAGGATCTCGTGGGCTTCCTCCATCCACTTGACGCCGAAGAACCAGTCGGTGCGGGTCAGCCAACCCGAAACACCGACCAGCAGCGTGACCAGGAGCAGCGTCACCACCATGGCGCCGCCGGCGGGATTGTGGCCGAGATAGCGCCCATCGCGGTGGCGCAACAGGTCACCCAGGTGCTGGAGGATGCGCCGCGGGGAGCGGACGAAATCGATGAAGCGGGCGTGGCGCGGACCGAACAGGCCCCAGACCAGCCGCGCGGCGATCAGGCCGAGGACCACATAGCCGATCACCCGGTGCGGGTATTTGCCCGGCCGCACGATCTCGAAGAAATTGACCGCGAAGCCGATGACGAGCAGCCAATGGAAGACGCGGACGAAAGGGTCCCAGATGCGCAGCATCACGGGCTTCGTCGTTGGGGGGAACGACGATGGGGCGAGTGCGCCCATCCGGTGCTTTGCGACCGCGTCTTCCATGGACATGCTAGTCCTCCTTCGCGACCACGTTGCCGTTGGTCGGATCGAGGTACATCTCGACCTTCTCGCCCTGCGCGTCGACGCCGTAGACCTCGTAGCAGTGGCCGTCGGTGACGTCGATCTCGCGGACTTCCTTGTAGCCCTGCTTCAGCAGCATGTCCTTGGTCGCATCTTCGCTCATCCAGGTGGACTGATCCGCCTTGGTGCATTCCAGCGAATCATTGTCGGCCAGCGCCGGGGCGGCAGTGCCGAGCCAGGCGGAAGCCACAACCAGCAGCGCGGCGGGGGCCAGGATGATCGGGGTCTTGAAAGCCATTCTTGTCTCCGTATGTGGGGCGACCAGGTCGCAACGCAGGGAAACAACCATGCAGCCCATGACGCCAAACTGACGGCGGCGGGCGGCCCATGCGACGCATGACCGCAGCGAGTTTTCGCGAATCTTGCCCAGCCGGCGACAACGCAACATGATGAACAAATCGTTAGCGGCAGAGGCTTGCATGACCGATTCGACGGCATCCGAAACGAGCGAACGGATCTATGGCGGGCTCGCCGCGTGGCTGGCGCGCCAGGCCCTGGGCGAGACCGGCACCGATGCGGCGGGCAAGCCCTGCAACAACATCGGCGCATTGGGCTTTCCCGAGTTGTTTTCCGGGTTCTGCGGCCTGGTGCGCGAGACCATCGCGCCGCTGTGGCGCTCGTCCCTCGGGCTGGAAGTGCTCAACCCGGAACTGAGCGGCTCGCAGCTCATCTGGAAGGAAGGCGGCCTCAACCGCACCGAGATCGGCCGCGCCGGCATGTCGGCCCGCGAGGACTACCTGAAGAGCCCGATCTACATCGTCGACACGACCAACCGCCCGTTCCGCTGGCGCGCCAGCGAGCCGATGGCGGACATGGAAACCATCCGGCGCCTGGCGGGCGAGGGAATGACCGACTACATCGTCCTGCCGCTGCCGTTCCAGGACGCCAGCCGGACCTCGACCCTCAGCTTCGCGACCCGCGCGCCGCAGGGCTTCAGCGATCCGGAGATCGAGCATCTGATCATGGCGGCGCGACTCTGGTCGCCTTACGCCGAGCGCTGGCTGCTGCGCCACATCGCGCTCGATCTGCTGGCGCACTACCTCGGGCGGGCGCCGGCGGAACGGGTCTATGCCGGCCAGATCGAGCGCGGCGACGTCACCACCATCGCCGCGGCGGTCCTGATCTGCGACCTGCGCGGCTTCACCGCGATGACCGACGGGAGCGGGCACGGCGTCATCGTGACCCTGCTGAACCGCTGGTTCGAGCGCGTCGGCGCCGCGATCCACGGGCAAGGCGGCGACATCCTCAAATTCATGGGCGACGGCCTGCTCGCGGTCTTCCCGCGCGAGGGCGACCGTGCGGCCACCTGCGACCGCGCCCTGGATGCGGCCCTCGACGCGCTCGCCCGCACGGAACTGCTCAATGCCGAACTGGCGGCGGAGGGCGTGGCGCCGCTGCGCTTCGGCATCGGCCTGCATTGGGGCGAAGTCGAGTTCGGCAATATCGGCACGCGCGACCGCCTCGACTTCACCGTCATCGGCCCGGCGGTGAACCTGGCGAGCCGCCTGCAGGATCTGACCAAGATCCTGGCGACGCCGATCTTGGCCTCCGCCGAATTCGCCGCCGCTTCGGGCCGCGGCCTGCGGCACATCGATACCCGGCTGCTGCGCGGGATGGCGGCACCGGTGGCGATCTTCGCGCCCTGAAAGCCGTGTCCTACGCCTCGCCGGCCGGCAGGCGAATGTGCACGCGGAAGCCCCGGTCGGGCAGGTTGTCGAAGCGGATCTCGCCGTCCATCGCCTCGACCAGCGCGCGCGAGACGGAGAGGCCGAGGCCGATGCTCTGCTTGTTGTCGACCATCTGCGGATCGGCGAAGGTGGCGAAGGGGGTGCCGAGCTGCGAGACCTTGTCGGCGGGAACACCGGGTCCTTCGTCACGCACGTCGAGATCGACCCAGGCCCCATCGCGCTGCGCCTCGATCTGGATCGTGCCGGACATCGGCGAATACTTGATCGCGTTGTCGACGATGTTGAGCAGCAGCTGCCGGAGCGACTGCCGGTCGGCAAGGATGGTAAGGCCGGTGTCGTCGAAAACCCGGACCTGCAGCGACTTGGCGGCGATGGCGCCGCTTTCCATGCGCAGCACGTCGGCCAGGGCCGGCCGCAGCGGCACGTCCTCGATGCGCAGATCGAGCATACCGGATTCGATGCGCGAGACGTCG
>WBZN01000989.1_pt1 | contig 18188 bp, 14 predicted proteins | sample 5204281 | NCBI WGS metagenome assembly WBZN01 (sample SAMN12344347, study PRJNA552823) | activated sludge metagenome | biome: Activated sludge suspended growth; feature: Nitrification reactor; material: Wastewater; isolation source: activated sludge from nitrification reactor of wastewater...
CCCGTCGGTGGCGACGGCGTCGCGCGCATTGAGGCTGTGGCGCGCGATTTCCTTACCCGCGGCGATTTGGGTCGCGCTGCCGTAACGCTGCAGATGGCCAATAACGAGACCGGCGTCATCCAGCCCGTGGCGGAGATGGCGCACTTCGCCTGCGAGCATGGACTGTTCATGCACACAGACGCAGTGCAGGCGGGTGCTCGGCTCGATATCGACTTTTCCGCGCTGCCCGTGACCACGCTGGCGCTTTCGGCCCACAAGATGGGCGGCCCCAAGGGCATCGGGGCGCTCGTCATCCGCGATCGCGTCGATCTCCATCCGTTCATTTGTGGCGGCGGCCAGGAGCGCCGGCGGCGTGCTGGAACAGAAAATGTCGCGGCGATTGCGGGTTTTGGTGCGGCTGCCATTGCCGCGCGCGCGGCGCTCGATGACGTCGTGCGCCTGGCGCGTCTGCGCGACCGTCTTGAAGACGCCATCTCGGCTATCGTGCCCGAGACGCTCATTATCGGAGCGGACGCACCGCGACTTGCCAATACGAGCTGCATCGCGCTGCCCGGCAAGGCGGCGGAGTCACTTGTCATCAAGCTCGATCTGGCCGGCATCGCGGTGAGCGCGGGCTCGGCCTGCTCGTCGGGCAAAGTCGGTGCGAGCCATGTGCTCGCGGCAATGGGGTTTGGGCCTGACATCGCGGGAAGCGCGGTGCGCGTGAGCATCGGCCCTGAGACGACGGAACACGACCTGGCTGCTTTCGTGGGGGCCTGGAAGACCATTGCGGCCAAGTCAGCTGCCGCTGCCTGAACCAGGAATTTGAATGCCAATGCCGCGCTGAGCGGCGCCTAAAGGAGTGAATAGAAAGATGGCCGCAGTCAAAGAGACCATCGATCAGGTCAAAACCATCGACGTCGACCAGTACAAGTACGGCTTCGAGACCAATATCGAGAGCGTGAAGGCGCCCAAGGGGCTGGATGAGTCCACCGTGCGCTACATCTCCGCCAAGAAGGGCGAGCCGGAATGGATGCTGAATTGGCGCCTGGAGGCGTTTGCGCGCTGGAAGGCGATGACCGAGCCCACCTGGGCGAAAGTGCATTACCCCAAGATCGACTTCCAGGATCTTTATTACTACGCCGCACCCAAATCGACCGAGGGCCCCAAGAGCCTCGATGAAGTCGATCCCGAACTGCTGCGCATGTACGAGAAGCTCGGCGTGCCGTTGAAGGAGCGCGAGATCCTTGCCGGTGTGCAGTCCACCAAAGTGGCCGTGGACGCGGTGTTCGACAGTGTTTCGGTCGTAACCACCTTCAAGGAGGAGTTGAAGAAGGCGGGTGTCATCTTTTGCTCGATCTCGGAAGCAATTCGCGAATATCCCGAACTGGTGAAGAAGTATCTGGGCTCCGTCGTACCCCAGTCCGACAACTTCTATGCCGCGCTCAACTCGGCGGTGTTCTCCGACGGTTCGTTTGTCTACGTGCCTGAAGGCGTGCGCTGCCCGATGGAGCTTTCCACATACTTCCGCATCAACGAAAAGCAGACTGGCCAGTTCGAGCGCACGCTCATCATTGCCGATCGCGGCGCGCATGTAAGCTACCTTGAGGGCTGCACCGCGCCGACGCGCGATGAGAACCAGCTTCATGCGGCGGTGGTCGAACTCGTCGCGCTGGATGATGCGGAAATCAAATACTCGACGGTGCAGAACTGGTACCCGGGCGACAAGGACGGCAAGGGCGGCATTTATAACTTCGTGACCAAGCGCGGCGACTGCCGCGGCCATAACTCCAAGATTTCCTGGACGCAGGTTGAGACGGGATCGGCCATCACCTGGAAATATCCCAGCTGCATCCTGCGCGGCGATTACTCGCGCGGGGAGTTCTATTCGATTGCCGTATCGAACGGCTATCAGCAGGTCGACAGCGGCACCAAGATGATCCATCTCGGCAAGAATTCGTCGAGCCGCATCATCTCCAAGGGTATCGCAGCGGGCCATTCGCAGAACACCTATCGCGGTCTCGTCTCCGCGCATCGCAAGGCAACCGGCGTGCGCAACTTCACCAACTGCGACTCGCTTCTCATCGGCGACAAGTGCGGTGCGCATACGGTGCCCTACATCGAGGCGAAGAATTCCAGCGCGCATTTCGAGCACGAGGCGACGACCTCGAAAATCTCCGACGACATGCTGTTCTACTGCATGCAGCGGGGACTTTCGGAGGAGGAGGCGGTGGCGCTGGTCGTGAACGGATTCGTGCGCGATGTGCTTCAGCACCTGCCCATGGAGTTCATGGCCGAGACGCAGAAGCTCATCGGCATCAGTCTTGAGGGATCGGTTGGTTGATCATTTCGCGTCCCTGACGTCATTTTTTTCGATAGTTCCAAGGAAGATTACAAATGCTTGAAATCAAGAACCTGCATGTGAAGCTCGCGGACGAGGATCGCGTCATCCTCAAAGGCGTAGACCTTGTCGTGCCCAAGGGCGAGGTACATGCCATCATGGGGCCGAATGGCTCGGGGAAATCGACGCTCTCTTATGTCATCGCGGGCCGCGATGGCTACGAAGTGACCGAGGGCGATATCCTCTGGAACGGAGAATCTGTCCTGGGCATGGAGCCCGACGAGCGGGCTGCCAAGGGTGTTTTCCTTGCGTTCCAATACCCGATGGAAATCCCCGGCGTTGCGGGTCTCACCTTCCTGCGGACCGCGCTCAACGCGCTTCGTAAAAAGCGCGGCGAAGACGAGATGAACACGGCGGCCTTCATGAAGCTCGTCAAGGAGAAGGGCGCAAAGCTCAACATCGACGTCGAGATGCTGAAGCGTCCGGTCAACGTCGGCTTTTCGGGTGGCGAGAAGAAGCGGTCCGAGATCCTCCAGATGGCGATGCTCGAGCCGACGCTATGCGTGCTCGACGAGACGGACAGCGGTCTTGATATCGACGCGCTGCGCGTCGTGTCTGAGGGCGTCAATGCGCTGCGCAGCAAAGACCGCGCCTTCCTGGTTATTACGCACTACCAGAGGCTATTGAACCATATCGTGCCGGACAAGGTTCATGTCTTGGCGAACGGCCGCATCCAGAAGACGGGCGGCAAGGAGCTGGCGCTCGAACTCGAAAAATTGGGATACGCCGGGTTCACCGGCAAGGCGGCCTGAGATGACGATTGCAGTGATGAAGACCAAGGCAGAACAGGCGCTCACCGAAGCGTTCGAGGTCAATGCCGCCAAGCTTCCGGGCAGTACGGCCGTGAGCGAGGCGCGGCGGGATGCCATCGGCAAGTTCAGCGCGTCCGGCTTGCCGCATCGGCGCATCGAGGAATGGAAGTACACCGACCTGCGCAACGCGATGAAGGACACGCTCGCTGTTAGCGTCGATGATGCCGTCAAGGTCACGATTGCCGATGTAATCGTCGCCCTGGGCGCGCTCGCGCATGTGGATGCGCATCGCATCACGTTCGTCAACGGCCGCTATCGCGCGGACCTGTCTGACCTTGCTGGCGCCGAAGGCATCGAGGTGACGCCGCTTGCCGCGGCTCTGCGCACAGCGCCCCCCAAGGTCGCCGCGGGATTGACCGCGGTTGGCGCGGCTGAGGACGCCGTCATTACTCTCAACACGGCCTTCATGACGGACGGGGCGATCGTGCGTATCGCACCGGAGGCAAGCCTGGCCAAGCCCGTGCTCATGGTGTTCTTGCGTGCCGGAGCCGAAGGCCGGTTCACGGCGGTGCGCAATGTCATCTCGGCAGGCGAGGCGAGTACGTCGACGCTGATCGAGGCGCACGTCGCGTTGCCGGGGGCAAGCCTTGAAGGCCAGATGAACGCTCTGACGGGGCTGACGGCGGCGAAAGGCGCGCATGTCACCCACATCAAGATCGCGGCCGACTTCGGCAAGGCGGTACATCTTTCCAACTGGGACGTTACGCTTGAAGCTCACGCGGTCTATCGCGGATTTCAGTACACATCCGGGCAGAGCCTGGCGCGCAATCAGATTGCGGTGCGCTACGACGGGGAAGGTGGCAAGCTCGATCTGTCAGGCGCCTTCCTGGTGCGTGGCACCGAGCACGTCGATACAACACTGGTTGTCGATCACGCCGTACCGCGCTGTGAGAGCCGCGAACTGTTCAAGGGCGTGCTGGACAACAACGGGCGCGGCATCTTCCAGGGCAAGATCATCGTGCGTCCCCACGCGCAGAAGACCGACGGCAAGCAGATGGCGCAGGCCTTGATGCTGTCGCCCGATGCTGAATTCGACAGCAAGCCCGAACTTGAGATCTACGCCGATGATGTGATCTGTGGTCATGGCTCGACGTCCGCTGAACTCGAAGAGGACATGCTGTTCTATTGCAAGTCGCGCGGCATCCCGGACAATGAGGCCCGAGCCTTGCTGATCGAGTCGTTCATCGGGGAGGCGCTCGACAAGGTCGAGCATGAAGGCGTACGGGAAGCCCTGAGCACGATGGCGCGGGATTGGCTGAGCGCTGCGGAAAAGCATAAGTAAGGGAGAGCCCGATGGGGCGTGAAGCACTGGCGAAGGACCAACGTGGCGTGGGCGCGCCGAGTTACGACGTGGAGCGCATCCGCGCCGACTTCCCGATCCTGTTTCGCGAGGTGCTGGGCAAGCCGCTCGTCTACCTCGACAGCGCCGCGAGCGCCCAGAAGCCGCGGTCGGTGCTGGAAGCGATGGACCATGCCTATCGCTTCGAGTACGCCAACGTGCATCGCGGGCTGCATCATCTCTCCAACGTGGCGACCGATAATTTCGAAGCCGCCCGCGAGACGGTGCGCCGCTTCCTCAACGCAGGCAGTGCGGAGGAAATCATCTTCACCCGCAATGCGACCTCCGCGATCAACCTCGTCGCCAACACGGTGGGTCAGAAGGACATCGGCGAGGGTGACGAGATCATCCTGTCTTTGATGGAGCATCACGCCAACATCGTGCCATGGCACTTCCTGCGCGAGCGCAAAGGCGCGGTGCTGAAGTGGCTCCCAATCAACGACGCGGGAGAACTGCTGATCGACGAACTCGACCGCATGATCACGCCCAAGACGCGCATGATCGCGATTACGCATATGTCGAACGTGTTGGGCACCATCAATCCGGTGAAGGATATCATCCGCATCGCGCACGCCAAGGGCGTGGCTGTGCTGGTCGATGGCAGCCAGGCTGCCGTGCACACGAGCGTGGACGTCCGCGATCTCGACGCCGATTTCTATGTCTTCACCGGCCACAAGACCTACGGGCCGACAGGTATTGGCGTGCTCTATGCCAAACGCAAGCATCTCGATGCCCTGCCGCCCTACGAAGGCGGCGGAGATATGATCGAGACTGTTTCCGTCGATCGCATTACCTACAACAAGCCGCCCCACAAGTTTGAAGCCGGGACGCCCGCTATCGTGGAAGCGATCGGCTTGGCGGCGGGGCTCAACTACATGATGCAAGTGGGACGCGACCGCATCGCCGCGCACGAGGCTGACTTGGCGCACTATGCCACCGAGGCTCTTGGCTCGCTGCCGTGGCTCAAGATCTACGGTACGGCGCCCGGCAAGGGGGCGATCTTCTCCTTCACGGTCGATGGCCTGCATCCGCACGATGTTTCAACGATCATTGATCGGTCGGGCGTTGCCGTTCGCGCAGGTCACCACTGTGCTCAGCCGTTGATGGAGCGGCTTGGCGTGACAGCGACCTGCCGTGCGTCGTTTGCCATGTATTCGACCCGCGCCGAGGTCGATGCGCTTGTTGCTGCACTGACCAAGGCACACGATCTCTTCGCGTAGAGGATTTTGTTATGGAAGACACGATTTCTGAACTGCGCGCGCCGGAAGCCGGGGTTCTCACGGATGCCGCCGTCGCGCCTGACGCGCCCCAAGGGGGGAAGGATGGTAGGAGCGCCGAAAGTGCGGGTACCAGCGCGCTGCCGCCGGAAGAGCTTGACCGGCTTGCGGCCGACATCGTGGCAGCGTTGAAGACGGTGTATGATCCTGAGATTCCCGCCGACATCTATGAGCTTGGCCTCATTTACAAGGTGGACATTGACGATAACCGGGACATCACGGTCGAGATGACGCTGACCGCGCCCGGCTGTCCGGTGGCCGGAGAAATGCCGGGATGGGTGGAGGCAGCCGTCTCGACCGTGCAAGGTGTCAACAGCGTGACCGTCAACATGACATTCGATCCGCCATGGGATCAAAGCCGTATGTCCGACGAAGCGCGTCTGGCGCTCAACATGTTCTGAAAGCGTTGAAATCGGAAGCTGCGTCGCGCAGCCTCTATAAATGCCGGTCGCGGCCACCCATATGACGTGGCGAAGAATGAAGTGAGAGCAAGATGCCCACACTGCGCGTGACACCGAAAGTTCTGACGCTGAGCGATGCGGCCGCAAGCCGCGTCAAGGCATTGATGTCCAATAGGCCGGGCGTCAAAGGCCTGAAGATCGGCGTGAAGAAGGGGGGCTGCGCAGGCATGGAATACACCATGAGCTGGGCCGAGGAGATCGGGAAGTTCGATGAGGTGATCGAGGAAAACGGCGCCGTCGTCATTGTCGATCCGGGCGCCATTCTCTATCTCATCGGCACCGAGATGGACTACAAGACCGACAAGCTGTCCTCTCAGTTCGTCTTCAACAATCCCAATCAGAAGGGTGCCTGCGGCTGCGGAGAAAGCGTAGACCTGCAGCCCGTGATGCCTCAGCAGGAAGAGGTTTAGGACCTTGGCGGCTGTGCAAGGGCCAAGTCTTCACCCCGACTGGTGGCGGCCGCTCATTGCCTACTGGTTCCACGAGCTGACGAGAGCCGACTGGTTCGTCAAGAACGATGCCGTGGATGAGGCCCTGCGAAGCCGCTTCCTGTCCCTCTACGAGCAGCTATCGGCCTGTGACCTCGATGCCGCTACCCTGTCTGCGGATGCGACCTTGGCGGCCGTCCTTGCACTCGATCAAATTCCGCGCAACCTCTTTCGCGGCACGCCGCGTGCGTTCGCGACCGATCCGGCAGCGCGCAAACTGACTGTTGATGCGGTCGCGCTGGGGCACGATCTGGCGCTGGGACTGCATGAGCGCTTGTTCCTTTATCTGCCGCTCGAGCACTCCGAGAATTTGGCCGACCAGGATCACGCAGTCGATTTGATTTCCAGGCTCGGCGATGCCGAGTACACACGCTTTGCTGTTGCCCATCGCGACGTCATTCTCCGTTTCGGCCGCTTTCCCCATCGCAATGCCATTCTCGGTCGCCGATCGACGCCCGAAGAAAGCATCTTCCTTGCCGAACCTGGAAGTTCGTTCTGATCGCGCGAGCAGGTTGAAGCATCAATGAGCGCAAGCGAAAGCGTTATTGAACTGCTGGCTGAAATTTGCGCGCCGATCGGGGCGTTCAAGGCGCGCCGAATGTTCGGTGGCCACGGCCTTTATCTCGACGGCGTGTTCTTCGCGATCCTCGATGACGGGATTCTCTACTTCAAGACGAACGAGAGCACGCGAGGCCGCTTTGCGGCGGAAGGTATGACGGCCTTCACATACGAAAGCAAATCGGGAACGCATGCGCTCGTGTCGTATTGGCGCGTGCCTGAGCGGCTGTTTGACGAGGCCGATGAACTCACCGAGTGGATCGCACAAGCCGTGCAGGCGGCGCGCGGCGCTCAGAACGCAAAGAAAACGGCCATCGGCAGAACAAAACCGCGCGTTCGCAGCGCGCGGACAAGGATCCGCGAGGACTGATGCGAACGTGGAAACTTGGTCCAGCTACCGGCCGCCCGGTGGTTGTTTCAGGGGGCGCGGCGGCTTGCGCAGAAAAGCTGGAATGTTCTCCGCAAAGCCGACTTTGCTGCCGCTCTGAGGCTGAGCCGCGGGCTTGGCTTGAGGCGCACGGGGAGTATCCAGCGGCTTCTTGCCCTCAGGTCTAGCCGGAGCGTCCGCCCAACTGTCGGGACGGCGCTCACGCTGCGGCTTCGCGTTGACTTCGGCGTTGCGCTCGCGACCTTGGCGTGAGCCACCCCGATCGGCTTTCTCGACAGAATGCTCGGCGTGCCGATGCGACGTGCGCGCGTGCGTAGCATTGCGGGGTTGCTCGCGGACTTCAGGCTTGTGGTTCTGCTCGACGGGTTGCGAACGGTCGCGGCTGCGTGCGTTTCGGTCCGCCGCTTCCTCCGCGCGCTGCGGGCTATGGCCCTCTTTGTGGCCGTGCCGCGCTTCCCTAGCGCCCTCGCGACCACCCTCGCGACGGCCCCCGCGTGCGGAGGCACGGTCGTTTCCGCGTCCGCTGCGCCCCCGCCGCCGCTTGCCGCCTTGCGCATAGTCTTCCTCAGTCGGAGCCTCTCCGAGCCAGATTGCGCTCTCCCCGGTGATCTTCTCGATGTCCTTTAGAAGCTTCAGATCCTCCGCCGAGACGAGCGAGGCGGAATAGCCCTCGCGGCCGGCGCGGCCCGTCCGCCCGATGCGATGAACATAGTCGTCGGCGGCCCAAGGGAGGTCGAAGTTGAACACATGGGAGACATCGGGAATATCGAGCCCGCGGGCCGCGACGTCAGAGGCAGCAAGCAACATGATCTCGCCGGAGCGGAACCTGTCCAGCGTCTCCATGCGCGCACTCTGGTCCATGTCGCCATGCAAAGCGCCGGCGTTGAAGCCGTGCTTGCTGAGCGACTTATAGAGGACAGCGACGTCGCGTTTGCGGTTGCAGAAGATGATGGCGTTTTTCACGTTGCCGTTGCGGATCAGCTCACGCAACACTTCCCGCTTGGCGTAGTCCTCGCCGTCCGGACAGAACTTGAAGCGTTGCGTTATGGTCTTGGCGGTTGTCGCGGGTTTGGCGACCTCGATGCGAACCGGATCTTTCAGGAACTGCGACACGAGCCGCGTGATCTCGGGCGGCATGGTGGCGGAGAAGAACAGCGTCTGGCGGCGCGGCGGCAATAATCTGCAGATCTTTTCGATATCCGGGATGAAGCCCATGTCGAGCATGCGGTCGGCTTCATCGATGACCAAGATCTCCACTCCCATCAGCATGATGCGCCCGCGCTGGAAGTGGTCGAGCAACCGGCCGGGTGTTGCAATGAGCACGTCGACGCCGCGGTCGAGCTTCTTGACCTGTTCGTCCATCGAGACGCCGCCGATGAGCAAGGCAACGTCGAGCTTGTGGTTTATGCCGTACTTTTCGAAGCTCTGTTCGACCTGCGCGGCAAGCTCGCGCGTGGGGGCCAAAATCAGCGAGCGGGGCATCCGGGCGCGGGCCCGTCCGGCTTCGAGCCGGGTAATCATGGGCAGAACGAAGGAGGCAGTCTTGCCTGTGCCCGTCTGGGCGATGCCCAGGACATCCCTGCCGGTCACGGCAACGGGAATGGCGGCAGCCTGTATGGGGGTCGGGCTTGGATAGCCCGCAGCCGTAATGGCCGCCTGCACCTTGGGCGACAGCCCCAGGTCAGCGAACGTCTTGGTATCCAAAGAGAATCATCTCCATCTGCAAACTCTCCCCGCCCGGCGCGAGCATCGCACCAGGTGGCATCGAACGAGAGCGCAGGGGGGAAACTGTGCCGTAAAGGACCTAAGCCAAATGGGGGGATGGATCAAAAATGCAAAAAAGCTGAATCGATCCCCTGCGCTCCGGCACGCCCGGGTGCTCGCATACATTGTGTGCAGACGCAAGCAAAACAATGGCGCAGGTCGCAGCCCGCCGTGAAAAGCTTAAGAAATGGCCGGGAGCGTGACTTTTCACACTCTCGGCCATTTCAGACAGGGTCAAAATAAAGACGAGGCTCGATTGGCGCGAACGAGGAGGGGCCATGACGATGCTTGTCAGGCGCGCTCAGCGGCGAGCGAGACAAGGGTCTCATGCAGGCTGCCCCAGAAAATGTGCTAGAAGGAGCATTGGCCGGCTGGTCCGGCGGCGAGGAACCGGTACCGGCGCTGGTGCCCTTGCAGCGCATAGGCTTTGATAAGCGTTTTGCGCTGCGCGTTCTGGAAAATCAGGAGCAGGATGGCGTGAAAGCAGCAGCGCCGGAGCATGATGCTAAGATGCCGCCATCGGTGCGCGCGAGCAGCGAGCGAGAGGGTTGCGGCGGCGATGAGACGCTGCGGCTCAAGGCGCGCGACAACACCACCAACTGGTGGCATCTGGCGCGCGTGTGGTTCATTATTGCGCTGACGCTTGCTGCCGTGGTCTGGCTTGAGGATGTTCTTGCCTCGCATGGTCTTTCATTGTGGTGGGGCACGCCGGAATGGGTCTTGGCAATCCTCATCATCGGTGCGTCCCAACATCAGCTTGGCGGGGCGATCCACGAGGGGACGCATTCGCTTTTATTCGCCAACAAGCGTCTCAATGAGCTGGCGTCGGATTGGCTGGCGGCCTTTCCGATCTATACCTCGACGTACCAGTATCGCGTGCATCACCTGGCGCACCATCAGTTCGTCAACGATCCCAATCGCGATCCCGACATCTCGCAACTGAAGGACAGCGATCACTGGCTCGATTTCCCCGTCACGCACATCGATATATTGCGCAAACTCGCCAAGCAGCTCTGGCTGCCAAACTTGTTCCGCTTCACGTTGGTGCGCGCGCGCTATAGCGCGCTGGGACACGAAGACAACCCTTACATCGACAAGAGCTTGCGCCCGAACAAATGGCCGGTGCGCGCCGGCATCTACTTCGCCGTGGCTGTGCCCTTTATCGTCAACTACCTGATCGTGTTTCAAAGCGCGGCGTGGGCCTGGGGCGCGCTCGTCGCGAGCTATGGGGGCGTGATGGTTTATAGCGCCCTGTTGCCCGAGCGCGATTTTCCGCAGTCGCGGCTCCGCCCGGTCATTTCCCATCGCACGACGTCGATGAGCCGCATGACGTTTCTTTTCCTGCTCTATGCCGCTTTGACCGAATACGACGCGGGCAGCGGCACGACTTGGGCCTGGGATCAGTTCGGCAGGTTCTGGGCGCTGCCGTTGTTCACGAGCTTCCCGCTCTTCATGATGATGCGCCAGTGGATGCAGCACGGCAATGCGGATCGCGGGCGCTACACCAATACGCGCGTATTCCTCGCAGGCCCAGTGATGCGCTACGCCGTCCTGCCATGGGGCATGGATTACCATCTGCCGCATCACGTCATGGCGTCGGTTCCCCACTACAGGCTCAAAGAGCTGCACGATGTCTTGATGCGAGTTCCTGAGTACAGGGAGAAGGCCACGCTGGTGGAAGGCTGCTTGGGCGGTGATGACCCCCATACAGGCCGCCCAACGATCCTTTCTGTGCTGGGTCCCGCACATGCGCCGCGCGCCAAAAACGCCGCCTTCGTCGATGAGGCGACACTGGAGTACGTCGAGGTCGATAATGCTGCAGCGATCGAGGGGGAGGCGCGCCGCTCGACAGATCAAGGCGGTTCACGCTGATCCGTCCCGTGTTATGATCTCAAGCATACGCATTTCGCGCCGAACCCTCTAGGAGGCCGGAAAATGAAGTATGCCGTTGGTCTTAAACTCAATGAGCGCTCCGGGCACGTCGTTATCGATGCCGAGGATGCGCTGATCGCAGCCCTCAAGGCCAAGCACCAGCAGCCGGATGCGGCCATCACTTATGTGCGCCGCCAGAACCGCCGCGGTGACGCCCGTCACCCGCCGCACGGATGAGAACAACCGGCGCAAGCCGAGCATATCATCGCGCCACGCGATTGAGGGCGGTGCAAACATCGTTCGCAGGCCCGGTAGCCATGAGCCTTTCGAAAAGGTGCGAACCCGTTTTCCGATGGCCAGGACGGCCCTAGATATCCAGGTCCTGCGCGAACGCCGCGCGATCCTGGATAAAGCGGAAGCGCGCCTCGGGCTTGGAGCCCATCAGCGCGTTGACCGTTTCGGACAACACAGAGCGCTCGCCCTCCCCAATCTCCACGCGCAGCAGCGCGCGCTTCTTGGGGTCCATGGTGGTTTCTTTGAGTTCGCTGGCGTTCATCTCGCCCAGGCCCTTGAAGCGCCCAATCTTTACGGGCGGATTGGCCTTGAACTCTTTGGCGAGAAGCTCTTCGCGATGTTTCTCGTCGCGCGCATAGAGCGACTTGGCGCCCTGGGTCAGCTTATAGAGCGGCGGCACCGCCAGAAAGAGATGGCCGTTCTCGATGAGCTCCGGCATTTCCTGATAGAAGAACGTGATGAGCAGCGCCGCAATGTGCGCGCCGTCAACGTCGGCATCGGTCATCAGGATCACACGCTCGTAGCGAAGGTCCTCGTCACGGTATTTGGTGCCGGTGCCGGCACCGAGCGCCTGGATGAGATCGCTGAGCAACTGGTTCTGCGATAACTTCGCGGACGAGGCGTTGGCGACGTTCAGGATCTTTCCGCGCAACGGCAGGATGGCCTGCGTCTCACGATCACGCGCGCTCTTTGCCGAACCACCCGCCGAGTCGCCTTCGACGATAAAAATCTCGGTGCCGGCTGCCTGTTGGATCGTGCAGTCGGCGAGTTTGCCGGGCAGGCGCAGCTTGCGCGTGGCGGACTGCCGCCCGACCTCCTTTTCCCGCCGCCGCTTCAAGCGCTCTTCCGACTGGTCGATCGTCCATTCGAGAAGCTTGTTGGCCTGCTGCGGGCTGTCGGCCAGCCAGTGGTCAAAGGCATCGCGTACGGCCGTCTCGACGATCCTGGTGGCCTCTGCGGTCGCCAGCTTATCCTTGGTCTGGCCCTGGAACTCGGGCTCGCGGATGAAGATCGACAGCATGGAGGCCGCCGTGCCCATGACATCCTCGGACGTGATCTGAGCAGCCTTCTTGTTGCCGACCAGCTCACCATAGGCGCGCAAGCCCTTGTAGAGTGCTTGGCGCAGGCCATTTTCGTGCGTGCCGCCTTCGGCAGTGGGAATGGTGTTGCAGTAGGAGGATGAGAAGCCGTCCTCATCCGAAATCCAGGCCACCGCCCATTCGACGGACCCGTGTCCGCCGTCCTTCTCGATGCGGCCGGAGAAGATGTCCTTCGTGACCTGCGTGCGGCCCTCGATCGACGAGATCAAGAAATCGGAAAGGCCGCCGGGGAAATGGAAAGTCGCCTCCGGGGGCGTTTCGTCCTTGATGAGCGAGGGGTCGCACTTCCAGCGGATCTCGACGCCGCCGAACAGATAAGCCTTGGAGCGCGCCATTTTCATCAGGCGCGCGGGCTTGAAGGCGCAGCCCTTGCCAAAGATCTTCTCGTCCGGCTTGAAGCGCACCTTCGTGCCGCGCCGGTTCATGATGCTGCCGAGCTTTTCGAGCTTCGTCTGCGGCTCGCCGCGCGAAAACACCATGCGATAGAGCTGCTGGTCGCGCGCGACCTGGACCTCAAGGGTTTCCGACAGCGCGTTGACCACCGACACGCCGACGCCGTGCAGGCCGCCGGACGTGCTGTAAGCTTTGCTATCGAACTTGCCGCCCGCGTGCAGCACGGTCATGACGACTTCAAGCGCGCTCTTGTTCTTGAACTTGGGATGGGGGCCGACAGGAATGCCGCGGCCGTTGTCGGTGACGGAGAGGAACCCGTCAGCCGAAAGCTCCACCTCGATCCAGCTCGCATAACCCGCGACGGCCTCGTCCATGGAGTTGTCGATCACCTCGGCGAAGAGGTGATGCATGGCTTTCTCGTCGGTGCCCCCGATGTACATGCCTGGGCGGCGGCGCACCGGTTCGAGACCCTCCAGAACTTCGATATGGCTTTCCGAATAGCCGGACGTCGGCTCGGGCGCCTTGCGCGCACGGGAGGAGGTCTTTTCGCTCATCTCGCTCTCGATTTGAGAAAACAGGTCGGATTGATCTGCCATAGCGGGGCCGGTCCTGTGCAGCGTTGAGGCGGAAAGCCGAAGGTTACTGAAGAAAAGCCAGCAAACGGCGAACCGGCACGCGCAACGGGGCCAAGCAGCGGCCGCAGAGGCGAATCTGATTGAGCTCTTTATAGCGCGCTTGCCGGCCCTTCCACCACGCCTTGTGCCGCTGTTGCCTGGAAGTCACGGGATATCTTGAAGAATTTCGACCGGTGTCCTCCGCTTGCCGCGCATTTCTGCAATTGCGCAGAAGCGGTTAACCGCGTCTCAACCATGTTCCCACGCGCCCCCTGGGTTAACGGGCGGTAGCCATTTATCGTCAATCTGCGTTGCTGCATTTACCGATTGGAAGCTGTGGCTGGCCGCGGCGTCCCATCGGGTGGATGCGGGATACAGAAGCGCTTTGCCAAAGCGCATTCTTTGGATTTTGGGCGAGATGCGGGCTCGTCCAGGCAGCAGGAGACCGGGCTTGGTCTTCCATGTCTGGAGAGTTGGGATGGTTGCGTATTGGTTTGCCCGCGATAGCGGGCCCATTGCTGGCGCGTCGGCCTTGCTTGCACGTTTGGTGCAACGGGTCGCGGCGAGCGTATCGAACATGGCGGCGGCTGTGCGCTTCGATCCGGCGGCCGCCGTGAGTCACCTCGACCTCTTTCATGGCGACCAGATCAGCGGAATGTCGTCGGCGGCAATGTTCCGGTTTTCTCCATGCGCACACACAGATCGGGCGAAGATGCAGGATGGTGCGGCCGTGGTCGATCCTTCACGCGTTCCAACCGGTACGCAGCCCATGGGCGCTGAGGCACACGCTGCGCGGATGCCTCTGGGCGCCGCGGTCGCGCGCTGGCAGGACCTCGATGGCCAGATCGCGAGGGTCCCCCTGACATACGAGGCGGGCATCGTCGTCGCACTCGCCGTTGCCGCGCTATTGGCGCTGCGCATGGGCGATACGCCGGCACGCGGTGCCTCGCGAAACGCCGCAGCCGAAACCATTGCGGAGCAATTTGCCTCCGCTTCGGATGAAACGGATATCATTGAGGAACGCTTCGCTTTCGCCAGGCGGTTCCGCGTCATCGCCGCGCCGTCCCGCTGGTTCAGCGATACTGAACATGCTGGGTTGGGCCAACCCGATGAGTCAAATGAGGATGCCGCTCCGGTTGGGCTCCCATTCGATTCACTTGGGGCGATCGTGATCCGGGGGCTGCCGGCTGGAACGCAGCTGACGGCAGGCCGCCGGATTGGCACCGCGTGGATTCTCGCGCCCGGCGATTTGGCGGGTATGGACGTCATTGTACCGGCAGGCGGCGTGTCCGCGCTCGCCCGGGCCCGCATCGAAGTCTTCGATCAGGCGGGGGTGTATATGGGGGCTCTTGCCATTGGCCTGAGGGAGGCGGAAGGCCCCGGCATCGCGCTCGGAGCATTGCGCGGCAAGGAGGGCCTCGATTGGATCGGTGCGGCGGCAGGGCGGTTCTCAGCCCCCAATGGCGACATTCGTACCGGGGCCCTCAACCTGCCGCGCCAGGCGACCGCCGCAGATGCCGAGACGGCAGAGCCGTCCAAGTCTCAAGTCCACCCCAAGCGTGCACAGCGCCGCGCGCATAGCGCACTGCGGCCGGCGCAAGCGCGCCGCCCCAAGGCGCGCGGCACCAGCACCGCGACTGCGGTCAGCCCGGCTGCAACCGGCAATACCGGCATTGCCAAGGGGGGCGTGCCCGCCAAGCCCGCGCCGCTACCTCCGCTGTTCCAATTGAAGCCGGACGCCCCTCTTCCCATCCTGCTTTTCAAGCCTGCAGGCAGCCAGCCAGGCGCAGACGCCGCCCCGGCAATCGTCACGCCGTTCTCGTCGCTGATTCAGCTCGGTGTCTTTCCCAGAAGTCCGATGGAAGAGGAAGCCGCCCGGCGCGAATAGGGGATGCGAGCACTCCGTTTGCCTGCCAAAACGCTCAAGCTGAGCACGGTACGCCAAGGTTTGGTCGAAAAGTCAGCCACAAATGGCCTTGTATCGAGGCTTTAAGACCTTTCGCCGGATCGCTGCGCATTGCGATGTAAGGGACGAATGCAAGGGGTTGAGGTCGCAATTGTTTCGCGCTTGGGGAGAAGCGCGGGCGAACTCCGGCACTAGCGGGAAGAACGCAGGCTCGTCGATGAAGGCCGGGTGCAGTGTGTCCAGCATCCGCCCCATCGCACAAGGTTGGAAAGGCCGCTTGTTATGCCGGATATGTCCAACGAGACGCTTCTGGGGGATCTCGAAATTGCATTGCCGCTGTTCTTGAGCCGGCCTGATGCAACCCTGCCCGCCGCGTTGCGTCCCCCGCCGCTGCCGATCGGCTACCGGATGCGCAGTGCGGGCTTTCGCGTGCTGCTGTCCGGGCGAGGGGCGCTGGGATTGAGTGCCATCGCGGCGGCAGCCGGCTTGGCCTATCTTGCGCTTCCTGGGGTCCCGCGCATCGCTCAATACGTGGATGCAAAGCCCGCACTTGTCGAGGCGCCACGCCCGATGCGCAGCCGGCTGTCGCAAGCGCTCGCCATTGTGGCGGAGCTTGAAGCGCGGCTGGCATTCGGCGCGAGCTTCGGCGACCATCTCGACGCTGCCGACGCCATCAGGCCTGTTCCTGAGAGCGCCGCCTCCGCGCTGGCGGCGGCAATGGCGAGCGGCGGCGAGGGCGCCGCTTCGTCAGATGAGCCCCAAGTCACCGCCGGAGACCAGGAAGACGTCGTTGCCTTGATGGTGCTTCACAACCTTCCCGCCAACGCCACTCTGCGGGAGGGGGCTGGGGCGGGTGATGGGGCGTGGGCCGTTCCGGTGGCCGGAATGGATGCGCTCACCGCAGCACTGGGAGAGGGTTTCGATAGTCCCGTTGCCGTCGATATCGAGATGGTCTCGCAGGCCGGCGTGACGCTGAGGACAATGCACGTCACCCTGCAGAAGGATACGGCCGCGGCCGCCGCCGAAGCGGCCCCGGGGGAAGCGATGCTTTCCACCGGCTCGATTACGTCAGACGCGACGGACACGTCCGCGCAGAGCCAGGAGGTTCAGGACGAGAAACCGGCCAAGCGCCGCCACCAGGTCCGCAGGCGGGCGATGCCCAAGAGCGACGTTGCGTCGGATGAAAAACGGCTCCGGCGCGGCGCGCGCAGCGCTGAAGGCTGGAATGCGAGCACAACGCGCGACAACTCACGCGCCCAGGTTGCCCGGGCCCGCGCCATGGCGGTGGGGGCGCAAAACGGCGACGAGGAAGCCAAGCCCGGCCTCATCGCCAAGTTCGTGGGATGGTTTAAGGGCAGTTCGTCGAGCGCGGCCGAGCCAGCCGAGAGTGCGAGCACGCCCGCCCCGGCCACCCCGCAGCAAACGCTGTCCGGCACCGACGACAGCAGCTTCAGCCAGTTCGGCATGTTCCAATCCGAGTGAGATTGGCGAACGGGGTTAAAGTGCTTGCCGGAAACGTGGGAACGACAAGCAATCGTCCGCTGCGCGTTCGCGGGCGCATGAGGCCTCTTTCTCTTTGGAGCTGCCCCTCACCCTGACCCTCTCCCCGTGAGGACGGGGAGAGGGTTCTTCGCCGCGCTGATCGAGAACCACATGCAGGTTCCTCTCCCCGCGTGCGGGGAGAGGGTGCCCCGAAGGGGCGGGTGAGGGGCGGTCGCTTGCATCGACGCGTGGAGCAAGACAAAACAATGGCCCCTTGTGCCGTTCCGCGGTTCCATCAAAATCGGAACGGCTCTACACCGCAATGTTATCGATGAGCCGTGTCTTGCCGAGCCACGCGGCGGCGAGCACGCGCAACGGGCGTTCGCCCAAGGTCTCCGCCGGCTTCAGCGTTTCGGCGTCGGCAACGGCGATGTAATCGATCTTTGTGAAGCCTGCATTGCGGACTTTGCGATTTGCGGCCTCGATGGCACTCTTGATGTCGACGCCGTTCGCCACCTCGCTGGCAAGCTCCGCGATGGCCGCCTGAAGAGCGGGCGCGATGGCGCGCTCATTTGCCGACAGATAGGCGTTGCGCGAGGACAGCGCCAATCCATCCTTCTCACGCATGGTCGGTGCGCCGATCAGCTTCAAGGGGAGGTTGAGATCGCGCACCATCTGGCGAAGAACGGCGAGTTGCTGGAAATCCTTTTCGCCGAAAATCGCAACGTCGGGCGTCACCTGGCTGAACAGCTTGCAGCACACGGTGGCGACGCCGGCGAAGTGGTGCGGGCGGAATTCGCCTTCCAAGGGTGCCGCCGCGCTTCCGGGCTTCACCGACGTCGAAAAGCCCTCCGGGTACATGTCCTCCACGCTAGGCGCCCAGACAAGGTCGCAACCGGCCCCATGCAGTTTGGCAACGTCTCCGGCCTCGTCGCGCGGATAGCGCGCCAGATCTTCATGGGGAGCAAACTGGGTCGGATTGACGAAGATTGAGACCACAACCCGGTCGGCCTTCTTGGCGGCCAGCTTGACGAGGGATAAATGGCCCGGGTGAAGTGCC
>WBZN01000990.1_pt1 | contig 18154 bp, 13 predicted proteins | sample 5204281 | NCBI WGS metagenome assembly WBZN01 (sample SAMN12344347, study PRJNA552823) | activated sludge metagenome | biome: Activated sludge suspended growth; feature: Nitrification reactor; material: Wastewater; isolation source: activated sludge from nitrification reactor of wastewater...
GCCTACCGGATTGCTGCGCTCGATATCCTCGGCCAAGTGGCAAAACGCCAGGCGGCGAAAGCCGCATAACCAGCTTATACGACTCGTCAGGACAAGTATCATAGTCCGCTTCAACTCCCCAGATGCGACCAGGCTGTCCCAATTATCATTTTCCAGTCTACTTCTGTCCGCGTACGCCCACGACCTGTGGAATTTCAAACACTCTCGCCCTCAAAGATCGAGAGGGATATGTCATTTTCTTCAGATTACACGCGACAGCCACGCAACCACCAATTTATCAATCCCTAACAACGACCGATAAGTGACCTAAACGGCCTCGTGCTGCCGATCACCTATGACTCTCTTACCTACACGGCAGGAGTATGACAAACAAACTGTGAGAGGGATTACGCTTCAACGAGGAAGAGGATGGCTGCGCCCAATCCATATCCTGGTGGTATGCCTCACTGGATTGATCAGGTTGCAACTCTCAAGCGATGTCTCATTTGCTGCGAATGCAGATCCCGTACAAGATGCGCCTCCTGAATTGACAACACTCAGCCTAGAAGAGTTGATGAAAGTGGAAGTGACATCCGTCAGTAAGCAGGCCCAACCACTTTCCCAAGTAGCAGCACCGGTCTTCGTGATCTCCCAGGAAGATATTCGCCGATCCGGCGTGACCACGATTCCGGAAGCGCTTCGCATGGCGCCCGGCATCCAAGTGGCGCGCCTCGATGCGCACCGCTGGGCCATCAGCTCACGGGGGTTCAATGGAGAATTCGCGAATAAGCTGCTTGTGCTGATCGATGGACGAACTGTCTATTCGCCGCTGTTCTCGGGTGTGTTCTGGGATGCCCAAGACACCGTGCTTGAGGACATCGATCGCATCGAAGTGATTCGTGGACCTGGTGCATCGCTCTGGGGGGCCAACGCCGTAAACGGGGTGATCAATGTCATCACAAAAAAGGCCAAGGATACCAAAGGGTTCCTCGCCGTCGCAGGAGGTGGGACGGAGGAACGCGCGTTTACGACGCTTCGGTACGGCACCTCCTTGGGGGAGAACACGCATTTCCGTATCTACGGGAAATTCTTCGAGCGTGATGATTTCGCCCGAAAGGATGGAACGCCTGCATCGGACAACTGGCGCAACACTCGAGGTGGGTTCCGCGTCGATCACGATCCTTCTGTGCATGACAGCCTAACCATACAAGGTGATTACTACAAAGGAGCGGAGGGGCTGGAATTCACGGAGCCGACCCTAACGGTGCCCTTTAGCCAGCTCATCCGCGGCAAGTGGAATTACTCCGGGGGGAATATTCTGTCGCGCTGGAAGCATACTTTTTCTGATAGTTCATCGTTCATTGTCCAGACGTATTATGATCGGACCGAACGAGAAAGCAGTCTTTTCGGAGAGCGGAGAGATACCTTTGATATCGATGCCCAGCACTCGTTTGCCTGGGGCAACGTTCAACGCCTGATCTGGGGACTCGGCTATCGGTTTACGAACGATCAAATCACAAATTCCACAACGATCGGCTTTACCCCCACCAGTCGCGTGTTGAACCTCTTCAATAGCTTTGTTCAAGACGAAATCACCCTGATTCCACAAACCCTCGCATTGATCGCCGGGACAAAAGTCGAGCATAACAGTTTTACAGGATGGGTGGTCCAGCCGAACGGCCGATTGCGCTGGACCCCGACACAGAATCTTACATTTTGGGGCTCCGTATCCCGCGCCATCCGAACTCCATCACGTGCCGAGGATGATGGTCGCGCCGACCAGCAGGCGTTGCCGCCTAACGCACTCTTTCCAGGTGCGCCGGTGGCATTGGTGTCTGCAAGAGGCCAGCGCGGATCGCAAAATGAAACGCTCATGGCCTATGAAATCGGCGTCCGATATCAGGTCGTTGAATCGTTGTCGTTCGACATCGCAGCGTTCTACGATCGATACAACCGCATTAGGAGTACTGAGCCCGGCACACCGCTTCTCGAAACGAATCCGCTTCCTCCACATCTTGTCGTTCCCTTCACCGTGAACAACAAACTTGGCGCCGAGACTCAAGGGGTCGAAGTCTCTTCTGACTGGCGTCCGCTACACTGGTGGCACCTGCAAGCTTCCTACTCATATCTGAGAATTCGGATGATCACCGGCAGCTCATTGGATCCCACGGGAAGAAATGCCAACGGAGAGAGCCCCCAACATCAAGCCTCGCTTCGGTCCCTCATGCAACTTCCCGGCAATATCGAACTCGACCTCTGGGGCCGGTTTGTCGACCGATTGCCGGCGTTAAACATCCCGGGCTATTTCAACCTGGACACGAGAATTGGGTGGAGACCGATCAAGAACTTCGACGTGTCCGTCGTTGGCCAAAATCTGCTCGAATCGCGGCGGCCGGAATTCACCTCTTCTATTGTCGCGCAGAGTGCCACGGAAGTTCAGCGGGGAGCCTACGTCAAACTGACCTGGCGGTACTAAGGCAGGGAACTCTATTTCTGGATATGGATATTTGTTCACTCATACAGACGTGTAGATCAATGACAAGACGGACGAGAGCCGTTCTGTTTATAACCATGGCCTTGTACACCTTGTCCTTAGACGTCCTGAATATTTACGCTGCTAACCAAGTGCCGACCACAGACCCCCTCGGACAACTTTCCTTGGATCAACTCATGACTGTAGATGTCACCACCGTCGCGAGAAGCACCCAACCTCTCGCTCAGGCTGCCAGTGCCGTGTTCGTCATCACCGATGATGATATCCGTCGTTCTGGCGCGATGTCCATTCCGGAAGCGCTTCGCATGGCACCAGGTATTCACGTTGCTCGCATCGATACACATCGGTGGGCCATCAGCGCTCGTGGCTTTAATGATGAACTTGCCAATAAACTGCTGGTCCTGATGGATGGACGCACGATTTACACCCCAACCTTCTCGGGCGTGTTCTGGGACGTCCAGGATACGGTGTTGGAAGACATCGATCGAATCGAAGTGGTGCGTGGCCCAGGGACGTCGCTCTGGGGGGCCAACGCCGTCAACGGCGTCATCAATATCATCACAAAGAAAGCGAAAGATACACAAGGCTGGCTGGCCGTCGCCGGAGCAGGAACCGTAGAGCGTGGCTTCGGAACACTGCGCTACGGCGCCGCACTTGGCAACGATACGCATCTCCGAGGCTATGTCAAAGGTTTCCTGCGCGATCCGCTCGGGCACGCAGAGAACGATCGGACCTTGGATGCGTGGCGACAGATCCGCACCGGCTTTCGTATGGATTCACAATTGAACCCGGCGCAGTCCCTCATGGTTCAAGGAAACTATTATGACAGCCGATCTTCGGCATTTTTTGAAGAACCCCAGTTGACTCCTCCCTACAGCAATCAGACAGTGGACAGCGTTCACGCGTACGGAGCCAATGTCCTCGGGCGATGGAAGTACGATCTCGGGAACGGGGCGGCATTCATCGTGCAAAGTTACTATGACCGCACCAGCCGGCGTAGTCTGCTATTCAGCGAGGATCGCGATACTTTTGATCTGGATGCTCAACATAATTTGACATGGGGAGACCACCATCGCCTCCTGTGGGGAGCCGGTTATCGCATGACGCAAGACGAGTTCGTCACCACCCAGACTATTGTGATGTCCCCAGCCCGTCGCACACTCAATCTCTTCAGCGGATTCCTCCAGGATGAATTCGCACTGATTCCCAATCGACTCGCACTGATCGCCGGCACCAAAATTGAACATAATAGCTTTACGGGGTTTGTCGTCCAACCGAACGGTAAACTCCGGTGGACCCCGAGTGAGACGCTGACCCTGTGGGCCTCTGTCTCTCGCGGCTTCCGCACGCCATCACGCGTGGAACAGGATGGGCGCGTCAACAGCCGGGCAATCCCCCCGAACGGACTCTTTCCCGGCTCGCCGACCGCACTTGCGGCACTCTTAGGTAATCGTGGCTACACGAATGAGTCGCTCATGGCGTACGAGATTGGTCTGCGCACCTCGCTGCATACAACCTTCTCGGTCGATATCACAGCGTTTTATAACCAATATAACCACCTCCGCAGTTTTGAACCTCGTGCAGCGAGCATGGAATTTGTGCCGACGCCTCCGCACCTCCTCATCCCGCTCACCGTTGATAATAAACTACGCGCAACCACCTATGGCATGGAACTCGCTCTCGACTGGCGTGCGCGGGAATGGTGGCAACTCCAAACCTCCTATACCTTCCTGACAATGGAGATGCGAGCGAGCGACTCCAATGATCCTACGCGCGACAGTCTTCCCGGCCAAAACCCACGGCATCTTGTTTCTGCCCGATCACTGATGACCCTACCGGGGAATCTCGAGTTCGACCTATGGGGACGATACGTGAGTGCACTCTCTTCGCTAGGAATCCCCAGCTATCTCACTTTGGATACACGGCTCGCATGGAAGCCGACCAAGCACTGGGAGTTCGCTGTCGTGGGGCAAAACCTACTGGATCCAGAGCATCCTGAGTTTTCACCCAGTTTCATCCCTCAAGTTCGAATGGAAGTGCAGCGCGGAGCCTATGTCAAGGCTACATGGCGATATTGAGCAAGCATGGAAATAAAGAAGGCACAGACTCGATGAGCACTCCCCCACGACAACCCGTCCGCCATGGAATCCAGCGGAGGGCGCTGTCGCTCGCGATGATGCTCGTCGCGCTATGGCCCGGTCCCATGCTCAACGCGGGAGAACCAGGACCTCGGGCCGAGTATCTCCTCAAATCAGCATTCTTGTACAACATCGCCAAGTTCGTCGATTGGTCAGAGCACGAGGGGACCTCTCTCGTGATCTGTATCACCAATGACGTCTTCGGTTCAACCATCGACAGCATCGTCGGGAAACCGGTTCAAGAGCGTCAGATTGCTTCGAGACATCTCACCAGCCCGCAAAACGTGCATGGGTGCCACATCATCTTCATCGATATGCAAGATAGACGGCGGGCTGCCGAATTTCTCACCACTCTTGCCGGCGAACCCATTGTAACCGTGTGCGACCAACCCGACTGTGCACGACAAGGCGTTATGATCAACCTCCAGAAACACGAAGATAAAATCAGTCTGGAAATGAACCTTGGAGCGATACAACGCACCAATCTGAAATTCAGCTCAAAGCTGCTGAAACTTGCCCATATCCTGAGTGAGCCATGACCACCATCAGCCGATTTACCCGTAGAGCTGCCGGCGATCTGACTTTGCCGTTGGACCTATCGTTCGACGGTCTGCCAGTTGGCGCGCTCTCCTCCCATCGCCACATAGTACGCATCCGTCAAAAATTCTCCGCCCCACAGCACTCGTTTGACGACCGGCCTCCGTCGAAAGATGTTCCTCGCCGTGATACGTTTGAAAACCTGCACACTTTGTCCGTGGGCCATCTTCGGATGAGCACTGCATAATAGATGAAGGTGACCCTTGTCCGTCCCTATCGCGTCCCTCTCAATCGGAAAACGTTCTGCAATTTCGGTCGCCATCTCCTAGAGAATCGCCGTCACTTCATCATCCAGCAACGCATTGCGGTATTTGACAGGAAAGACAATATGGTAATGGATGCGCCACGCACAGTGCGCTCCTTTTCTGACCTCTGCCTCTCGCTGATCCAGCATGCATCCGAGGGTACCAGAGAAGAGGATCCCTGTAGCAAGTACCCGTTTGGCAATCCGCAATCAGCTCCAAGACCACTCAGAACGAACATTGATTTCAAGTTACCGACTTCATCCACCGATACAGTCGTGAAGGATTCAATTCACGGAGACATCTATGAAGTGGTTCAGCCTGAGATCTATACAGGCGATGTCCACGATATTACTCTGGTGGCTACTCACAACAGTCAGCAGCTCCGCTTCAGAAGGATTGATTGCCCAGGCTGCGGATGTCTCCCAGTTAAGTACTCAGGCGACACAGGACTTGACTGAACTGGGGCTCGAACAATTGCTTGCCATGGAGGTGACCTCCGTCTCGAAGAAGGCTCAACCGCTCTCACAAGCCCCCTCCGCCATTTTCGTCGTCACTCAGGAAGATATCCGTCGATCCGGCGCCAACAGCATTCCTGAGGTCCTCCGTATGGTACCGGGACTTCATGTCGCACGTATCGACTCGCAGAAATATGCCATTACGTCCCGTGGCTTCAACGGACGCTTTGCGGATGATCTCTTGGTCTTGATCGACGGACGAACCGTATATTCCCCGCTGGTCGCCGGAACCTTCTGGGAGGTGCAGGATTTCCCGCTTGAAGATATCGACCGCATCGAAGTCATCCGTGGGCCGGGCGGAACACTCTGGGGTGCCAATGCGGTCAATGGCGCCATCCACATCATCACGAAGAAAGCCAAGGATACTCAAGGGGCACTGATCACAGCCGGGGGCGGCACAGAAGAACGCGCGTTCGCCACTCTGCGGTACGGAGGAACCATTGGAAATGCGCTTTCATATCGACTGTACGGGAAAGGATTCGAACGGGACAGCACCTCCGGTACCGATGGTAACCATGATGACTGGCGCATGGGTCGAACTGGCGGACGTCTCGACTGGGAACCCAGCACTCAGGATTCTGTGACCCTCCAAGGAGACTACTACCATGGACTCGCGGGACAGATGACATCGTTTCCCACTTTACTCGCGCCTTCTTTTTCGAGAAGTGCGATTGAAGACATACGGATGTCGGGCGGGAACGTGCTCGGACGATGGAAACACCAGTTCGGCTCACAGAATGAGATGATCCTCCAACTGTACTACGACAACACGCGACGCAACGAATTATCGTTCATGGAAATCCGGAATACCCTTGATGTGGACTTTCAACACCGCACGGCATTGCCGTTCGGACAAGACCTTGTCTGGGGAATCGGCTATCGCGTTAGTGGCGACCGACTGCGCAACAGCGAAAGTCTGGCCTTTGACCCTCCGGAACAGAGTCTCCGGACTTTCTCTGCGCTTGTCCAGGATGAAATCAAATTGTTTCAGGACAAACTCCGACTGACGGTTGGAGCGAAATATCTCAAAAACACGTATACAGGAGGGCTGATCCAACCAAATGTCCGCCTCCTGTACAATCCAACCCCCAATCACTCCATTTGGGCATCCGTGACCCGATCCAATCGTCTTCCTTCACGATTTGAACGTGGCAGTCGACAACTGATTGCCGGCACACTGACCGAGTTCGTAGAGTTACAGGGCAATCCGGCTGTGCGCAATGAGAATTTATGGGGCTACGAACTCGGGTATCGGGCACAGCTCAGCGTCAACCTCTCCGTCGATGCAGCAGCTTTCTATAACCACTACACACATTCATCAGGCGAACAGGAACTGTCCGAATCGCTGGTGCTGATCCGAAGCAATGTCACGACGCGGACGTACGGAGGCGAACTGGCGGGGGAATGGCGCATGTTGACCTGGTGGCGTCTCCGACCGGCGTTCTCATACTTTCAAGTTCGCCGTTCGGCGCCGGAAGGAATTGAGGTCGAGTCCGGTGAGGAACCTGCGCATCAATTGTCGATTCGGTCTCTGATGGACCTCACGAACACACTCGAGTTCGACACCATCTTTCGCTTCGTCGATCGCCTTCCTGGACTTGGCATCAGCAATTACCAAAACCTGGATGTTCGGCTCGGATGGAGACCCACCAGCCACGTTGAATTCTCACTGGTCGGACACAATCTCCTCGAAGCTCGACATCTCGAATTTAAGCCCGAATTTATTCAGACCAGCGTCTCCCAGATCCAACGAGGCCTATTCGCAAAGGTGACATGGCGATTCTGACCGATCATTGCACCGCGACTCGTCCTCTCCATACAGGTGGACGAGATCTGCCTCCCGAAACATGGCTGGGGTGGATGGCTGCGTTCACACGGTGTCTGGTCGGCCTGATTTGCACTCTGACACTCTTAGGACTTCCAGTAAGTCCTCAGACCATGGCCCAGGACCACCACGAAGAATATGCACTAAAAGCTGCCTTCCTCTACAACTTCGCCAAGTTCGCTGAGTGGCCAACCATGTCATTTCCCAATGACCATGCGCCGTTCGTCATCTGCCTAGCCGGGAATGACCCCTTTGGCCCCAACCTCACAAGCCTGGAGGGAAAACTGGTCAGAGATCGGCCCCTGGCGACCAAGCCTATACCGGGTAACGACAATCTCATCGGTTGCCACATACTGTATATCAGTCCCGGAGAGCTCAAACAGACACGCAACATCTTACAGACGCTTCAGAAGTCACCAGTCCTGACCGTCTGCGATGCCGAGGGGTGTGCAGAGACGGGAATCATGCTCAACATGCGAATGGTCGAGAACCGAGTGGCGCTGGACTTGAACTTGGAAGCAGTCCAGCAGACCCCCCTCAAACTCAGCGCCCAGCTCATCAAGCTGACACGTATCGTGAAAGGGCAACCCTAAGATGTGGCGTTCCTTTAAGTACTGGCCAATCGAAAAAAAGCTGACCGGCCTGGGACTACTGTCTACCGGCCTGGCCCTGCTCATCGTCATCGTGGTGTTTGTCATCAACGATCGACTATCAGTTCGTAGCACGATCGAGGGCCGCATGGCCGCACTTGCTGACGTCATCGGCACCAATAGCACCGCAGCCCTTTCGTTCAGAGATCAAAAGGCAGCCGGCGAAACGCTCGCCGCCCTTCGCCAAGAACCTCACATCGTGTCCGCCTTCACGATAGATGGTGACCAGAATATCTTTGCCACATACAGCAGTCCCATGCACGATGGTTCCACATCGAGCTCTTTGCAAATACTCAACAGCATAGGATTAGTGACAACACGACAGAGTCACATTGCCGATGGCTATCTTGAGGTCTTAACGCCGATCTTCCTTGATGGACAGCGCATTGGCTGGATCTTGCTCCGATCGGACCTCAAAGAACTCGACGAGCGCCTCAAGCGGTCTGTAGGAATTGCTATTGTGATCCTTTTCGTATCCGGGCTTTTCGCGCTCTTCATTTCTGGGAAACTCCAACGCATCATCACCGTCCCGCTCCTCCATTTGGTCGCCACCATGCGGGAAGTGTCTGAGAAGAAAGATTACTCTCTACGGGCCGCCTCATTGTCCACTCACGATGAGATCGATGTGCTCTCCAATGGACTGAACGCCATGTTGGCTCAGATTCAGATACAACATGAGCAACTGGCTCAGCACAGGGAAGAGCTGGAAACGAAGGTGACCGAGCGCACCCGCGACCTCGTCGAGGCAAAAAACACGGCCGAAGCGGCTAGTGTTGCTAAATCGCAGTTTCTCGCGAACATGAGTCATGAAATCCGAACGCCAATGAATGGCGTCTTGGGTATGACAGAGCTCTTGCTGACCACCCAGTTGAATCAGCGCCAACGTCACATGGTCGATAGCGTTCATCGGTCCGGCACCGCCCTCCTGGGGATCATCAACGACATTCTGGACTTTTCAAAGATTGAGGCAGGAAAACTTGAGCTGGATCGGATTCAATTCGACCTCCGTCAGACCATCGAGGAGGCCGTGGATCTCTTTTCCAAACCGGCAGGGGAAAAGAGGTTGGAGTTGACCTGTTTTGTAACGGCAGAGACGCCCCATACAGTGGTCGGCGACCCAATGCGACTCAGACAAGTGCTGCTGAACCTCTTGAGCAATGCCGTGAAGTTCACAGAACGAGGGGAAGTCTCTCTGCGAATTCACTGTCTGTCCAAGGAAGCTGAACTGGTGACCTTGAAATGCGAAGTGCAGGACACCGGGATCGGCATCTCAGAGGAAACCCAGAGGCGGCTCTTTGCCGCGTTTTCTCAGGCGGACGGCTCGACCACACGCCGGTTCGGAGGCACAGGGCTTGGCTTGGCAATCGCAAAACAATTGGTTCACTTGATGGGTGGCGAGGTCGGCATCGAGAGCATACCAGGCCAAGGCTCCACCTTCTGGTTCACGATGCAGTTAAAATACGAGCCCAGACATCAGCCATCAGATGCGACAGAGGCTCAATCCCTTACCGGTATCAGGATCCTCATCGTCGACGACAACGCCACCAATCGGTTTATCCTGGAATCCCAGTTGAAGACCTGGGGGGCCGAACCCATCAGCGCCGCCAGTGCAACGGCTGCATTAGAACAGCTGAACCAGGCCGCGATCGAACGCAAGCCCATCGACATGGCCATTCTGGACATTCACATGCCTGACATCGACGGCATCATGCTGTCACGAATGATCAAGACCAATCCTCTTTTTAGTCATATTCCGTTGTTGGCACTCAGTTCGGTCGACCAAGAGTCGTCAACGGATAAGACCGGTGGATCGACCTTTTTCGCATGGCTCAGGAAACCGGCCAGACAGTCTCTACTTCGAGAAGGTTTACTGCGGCAACGATACGCCTTGCCAGACACAGGGCCACTCACAAAAGAGCTGGAGCCAAGACCAGCCATCATTGGAGGTCACCTTCTTCTCGCTGAAGACAATCCGGTCAACCGCGAAGTGGCAGTGGGAATGTTGGAACTCCTCGGGTGCCGCGTCGACATCGCCGAGCATGGCCGCCAAGCCGTTGAGGCTGTCTCAAAACACCGCTATGATCTCGTCTTGATGGACTGTCAGATGCCTGAGATGGATGGATTCGCCGCTACCGCTGCCATTCGACGGCATGAACAATCCACCGGTGCCGGCCGGCATGTTCCCATCATCGCTCTGACTGCAAACGCTATGGAAGGCGATCGGGAGAAATGCGTGGCGGCTGGGATGGACGACTATCTTTCAAAACCATTTTCGCAGGCAGGCCTGCAAGCCGCCATCCGACGGTGGATGGACACGAGGCCATCCGATGCGTTGCCCTCCCATCCGACACTCAGTAAACAGAGCGCCTCGACAACCTCCACAGAAATTCCCGTCATGGATGAAGCCGTTTGGGAGAATCTGCTGGCCATGGAACGAGCAGGCCGTTCGGATGCCCTGCACAGGATTCTCTCACTCTACCTCTCAGATTCCAAACGCCTCATGGGAGTCCTTCAGGCCGCAATCCAGACAGGAAACGGGGCCGCGCTCAGGGACGGCGCACACCAATTGAAATCATCGAGCGCTCAGGTCGGGGCGCTAGCCGCCAGCGTTCAGGCCGGAGAAATTGAGCGTTACGCGCGAACCCAGCAGCTGGATTCCGCAGCCAACCTGCTGGACCCACTCAAAGAAAGCGTAGAGTTGGTCAGCAAGATTTTTGAAGACAAGATCCGGGCACAGGCGGCCTGACTCCTTCCTTGGAACAAGCGGCGGTTGATCTGCGCCTCTGCAAAGCACCTTCTTGATCTCCAACTCCAAGTGCAACACAACCCAATAGGCCTGCTGAACGATGACCCGCCGTTCGCCCTTGGTCGTCCATAGCGAGACAGCGATGCCGCCCGCCTCACGCAGGCGCTCGGCCCCCCCCCCTCTCCACCTCTGACCTGAGAGAAAACCGTTTCTATTCATAGCGCGCTGACAAAGAAACGGATAGCAGGGACCCTCTTCACTGCGTTAGCCATTCAGCAACTCCGTATTCGCGTCGCTGACAAAACGGTCCGTAACGAGTCCTCATTTTAAGTTCCGGATCTCATCCACCGATATCGTTGAGAGGGACCTTTTTTCTGGAGATGTTTATGCGATCGTCACGCGTACAGCCTGTCCGTTGGCTTTTTCGACAGATAGGTCGCCTATCGCTGGGAGCTGCCCTGCTTATGGTGTGGGAGCTGCCATCTCATGGAGCATCCTCCCCTGAACCGTCCCCTCCTACCCAAGCCGACTCTGCTCTAGATCTACCAATGGAGCTTCCTGCAACTGAGCATTCCGAAACCAAACCGTCCACCACGAACGCCTCCGTGAGCGAGAAGACGTTGTTTGATGAGATCCCGCCGGTCTATGGCGCAGCCAAATACGACCAGAAAGTCCATGAAGCTCCAGCGGCCATTACGATCATTACCGCAGAACAAATCAGAAAGTATGGCTATCGGAACTTTGCACAGATTCTCGATAGTGTCCCAGGGTTATTTACTAGCAATGATCGCAATTATGGGTATCTCGGCATCCGAGGGTTCAATCGTCCTGGCGACTACACTTCACGCGTCTTGCTGCTGATCGATAACCACCGGCTGAATGATGCCGTGTTTGATCAAGGTGGAGCCGGCACAGAGATGCCGATCGATGTCGACTTGATTGATCGCGTCGAGATCATCAAAGGCCCAGGCTCCTCCCTGTACGGCACCAATGCACTCTTCGGCGTTGTGAATGTGATTACAAAACGCGGGCGTGATCTCAAGGGCGCCGAGGTATCCGGAGAAGCATCGAGCTTCAACACCTATCGAGGCCGCCTCAGCTACGGCAACAAATTCTCGAACGGCGTAGAAGTCCTCCTGTCCGGCTCATATTCCGACAGCGAGGGGCATCGAGAGCTGTTCTATCCAGCTTTCTCCTCCGTCAACAACGGCATCGCCAAGAATGCCGACAGCGATAATTTGTATTACTACACCGGCAAGCTCTCCTATGGTGATTTTACCCTCACAGGGGGCCACCAATGGCGCAAGAAGCACGTCCCGACCGCAGCCTTTGGCACACTGTTCAACGATAATCGACAGCTGACGGTCGATGAACGCACCTATCTCGATCTTGTCTATCAACATGAGTTCGGCAACCAGGTCAACGTCAAAGCACGGCTCTATTTTGATCGGTATTACTATTATGCCCATCTCCCCTATGAGTCAGGAGTCAGCAGCCCGCCGTCTCTTCTCAACAAAGATGTGACGGAGGCAGATTGGTGGGGGGCTGAACTCACCGCGACCAAACGATTATTCGATCAACATAAGATCACCCTCGGAACAGAGTATCGTGACCAATTTCGCCTCAACCAGAGTAACAGGGATATCACCCCTTCCACCACATACCTCGACGACAAGCGGCGTTCCAGCTTCATCGCAGCCTATCTGCAAGATGAATGGACGATCATGGATCATCTGGTGTTGGTCGCTGGAGTACGACATGATCAGTACAGTACGTTCGGAGGCACGACGAACCCGAGGATAGGACTGATTTCCACCTGGAATAAAACCACCGTGAAACTCTTATACGGACAGGCTTTTCGGGCGCCCAATCCGTACGAACAGTTCTACGTGACTGGGGCCACCTTCAAGGCCAATGCGAACATCAAACCTGAGAAGATCAGGACCTACGAACTCGTCCTCGAGCGGTACCTCGGCAATCACCTCCGCGCCCTCGGCAGTCTCTATCAGTACAACATTTCCGGCTTAATCAGTCAGACGACCGATCCTGTGGATAGCAAGCTCTTCTACGATAACCTGGATGACATCACCGCACGTGGCGCAGAATTTATGGTTGAAGGGAAATGGCCCTCTGGTCTCGAGGGAAGAGTTAGTTACGCGATTCAGACCACGCGGAACGATCAGATGGACCAGATGCTCACCAACTCTCCTCAGCACTTGGTGAAGACCAATCTGATTGTTCCGGTCATCGGCGACAAGCTCTTCGCCGGATTCGAAGGCCGTTATACAAGTTCTCGCCTCACACTCGCAGGGAATAACGCCAGCCCCTTTTACATCCTCAATCTCTCGTTGTTTAGCCAGCAGATTGTAAAAGGATGGGAACTTTCTGCTCACATCAACAATCTGGCGAACCAGAAATATGGATACCCCGGTTCTGGTGAACATCGGCAAGATATCATCGATCAGGATGGCCGAACCTTTTGGGTGAAGCTGAAGTATCGCTTTTAAGAACTGACGATGACGCACAGTCTCACAGACCTTGTCGCTCTCCTGACGCGAGCCATCACGCTCGTAGTCTTGTTCCACGCGCTGCCCATTAGTCTCGTCAGCGCCGAGTCCAATCGTATTGTGATCTTGAGCGGCCAAGACCTCAAACCCTATCAAGAGGTGTTAGCCGGGCTTCAGCAATCACTGACCAAGCAGGGCATCACACTGACCATCGAAATTCATGCCGTGCAAGGCAACCAGACGAAGGCCCGAGAGGTGCTCGCAGAGGTGAAACGCAACGGTGCCAAATTGCTCGTGACCTTGGGAAACCAGGCGACACAGGCCGCCGTGCGAGAGATCAACAATATGCCAATTTTGGCCACCATGATCGTCTCACCCGATGACATCCGGTCTGCTCGGAATGCGACCGCTGTCCTACTCGACTTCCCCATCGAGACTCAACTTCAGTGGCTGAAGCGAATCGTTCCCACTGCCGGTAGCGTGGGAGTGCTTTTTAATCCCAAGGAAAACCAGCTGAAGGTGGACATGGCATCAACGGCAGCGAAGAGAGTTGGCCTGACGCTCGCCCCCAAATCCGTTGAGACGCCCCGTGCCCTTCCCGACGCATTGGACGAGGTCACCAGAACAACCGATGTGTTATGGGGCATCCCGGATTCAGTGGTGATGACGCCTCAGACAGCAGAACCTATCTTGCTCAACACGATCAAGAACAAGATTCCTCTCGTCGGCCTTTCCAGCTCATGGGTGAAAGCCGGAGCCCTCTACGCGCTTGAGCGTGATTATGTCGACATCGGCCTTCAGTCTGGAGAACTGGCCAGCAAACTCCTTAGCGAAACCAGGGCGAACCCACTTCCGCTCGAGTACCCACGCAGGGTGGCCTATGTGCTGAACATGAAAACGGCAAGCTTAATCAACCTGGAATTTCCCCAGGATCTGATCAAGGGAGCACTACAGGTGTTTCAATGACAACAACGCATCGAGGGACACAACTTGGGCTACGGAGCATACTGAATCTGCTCACCATCGGTCTGGCAGTGACAACCATTGGTATCGCCTGGTTGATGATTCAACGAGAAACGACCGTCCGCTATCAGGATCTGACTGACCGAGGGTTCACCATTGCCGCCATGATGGCCAAGAGCAGCGAGTACGCGGTCTATACCGAAAACCAAGACGCCCTTCGGCGGAATATTGCTGGTCTGAGTGCGACGTCAGAGATCGCGTATGTGGCCATCCTGAACAAGGGGAATCAGATCCTCGTGGAACAATCCTTCACGTCATCCACGTTCGTTCCACCCACACAACTGGGCCGTACATTATTATCCACTGAGCCTCTGTCCCAAAACATCATCGCCGAAAGCGGGGAACGGTTCATCAATGTTGTGGCGCCGGTCCTCAGTCGAAACACTTCCTCCACGGACCAACTCTTTCTCGAATCAGCCGATGCCGCCCTGTCACCATCCGTCATCGGATACGTACGGATTGTCCTAAGCCAACAAAGACTTCAAGAATACCTCCAGCAATTTATCGTAATAACCGAGGTGGTCGTCTGTATCGTGCTATTGGTCGGCTTTCTGCTGGCGGTAGTGCTTACGCGAACGATCACCAAGCCGATACTTTCCTTAGCGGAAGCGACAGGACATATCGCGGAAGGCCGATTGGAAGTCGACGTTCCTGCCGGAGGAGCCTATGAAGTAGGTCTGCTCGCCTCCTCCTTTCGTCATATGACGACCCAACTCCAAACGTCGCAAGCACAAGTCCTCGACTATCAACGGAGTTTGGAAACAAAAGTCACCGAACGTACCCAGCAACTAGAAACGGCCACTCAGGAGGCTCGGCGTTTGGCAGAAGATGCTCAAGCCGCCAATAGAGCCAAGTCAGAATTTCTTGCGAACATGAGCCATGAAATTCGCACACCGATGAATGGCATCCTTGGGATGACCGAACTCTTGCTGATGACCCAGATGAATGATCGCCAATGTCACATGGCTGAAACCATCCACCGCTCCGGCACTGCGCTACTGGATATCATCAACGATATTCTCGACTTTTCAAAGATTGAGGCAGGCAAGTTGGAATTGGAACAGATCGAGTTCAGTCTTCGTCAGACAATAGAAGAAGCCATGGAGCTCTTTGCGGAACCGGCTGGCAAAAAGGGATTAGAGTTGGCCTATTTCGTTCCAGAAGCAATACCCGATGCTGTGATCGGTGATCCAGTCCGACTCAGACAGATACTCCTCAATCTATTAGGCAATGCCGTGAAGTTCACCGAACAAGGGGAAGTCTCGTTGTGGGTACAGACTCTCGTCGTCGAAGCTGGACGGGTGATGCTGAAATGCGAGGTCAAGGACACTGGTATCGGGATCTCGCAAGAGACACAGAAACAGTTATTTACCGCATTTTCGCAAGCCGACGGCTCGACCACACGCCGATTCGGCGGTACTGGGCTCGGTTTAGCCATTGTCAAACAATTGGTACGCCTGATGAGCGGCGAGGTCGGGATCGACAGTCTACCAGGACAAGGATCCACATTCTGGTTCACGATGCAATTGGGATATGTTCCAAACGACCGGTCATTCAAGACTACACCGACTCAATCACTTGCCGGTACGAAGGTGCTCATCGTCGACGACAACGCAACCAATAGGTTTATTCTGGAGTCCCAGTTAGGTAGTTGGGAAGCCGAGACCATCAGCGCGGATAGCGCCCTTGCCGCCTTAGACCAACTGAAACAGGCTGTGACCAAGGATAAGCCCGTGGACATGGCCATCCTTGACATCCACATGCCGGACATCGACGGCATCATGCTGGCTCGAATGATCAAAGCCGATCCAGTCTTCCGCCACGTTGCACTCCTGGCGCTCAGTTCCGTCGACCAACAGTCCTGTGCGGACCAATCAGGATTCTCTAACTTTTTCGCATGGCTCCAGAAACCAGCCCGACAGGCCCTGCTACGGAATTGCCTGTTGCGCCAACGATCAACCCCAGGAGAGGCGGCTCCGTCACCTGCCACCCCAGAACGCACCCCCGTCACCATTCATGGTCGAATCCTGCTTACCGAGGATAATGCGGTGAACCGTGAAGTAGCGATGGCGATGTTAGAAATCTTGGGCTGCCACGTCGACCTGGCGGAGAATGGCCGTCAGGCCGTGGAGGCCATCTCGAGGAAACACTACGATCTCGTGTTGATGGACTGTCAAATGCCGGTAATGGACGGGTTTGCCGCCACTGCGGCAATTCGCCAGCAAGAAGTCGCGAGCGGCAACGGCCGGCATGTTCCCATCATTGCCCTAACAGCCAACGCGATGGAAGGCGACCAGGAGAAGTGTCTGGCTGCCGGGATGGACGACTATCTCTCTAAACCGTTTTCGCAACAGAATTTGCACGCAACGCTCCTACGGTGGATAGCGAGACATCCATCAGACTCCCTCCGCCATCACCAGGTACCCGCCGACAATGTTTCGCACGCGAGCCCATCGCATATTCCTGTCATCAATGAGTCCGTCTTCGCGAATCTGTTGGCGATGGACCGAGTAGGCCGTTCGAGCGCGGCACAGAAGATCCTTGTGCGCTATCTCTCAAATTCTCGGCAGCTGTTAAGTGAGATTCGTGCTGCAATCCACACCGGCGATGCACCAGCGCTGAAAGCGTTGGCCCATCAATTGAAATCCTCGAGCGCCCTTGTAGGGGCCCAGGCTGCCAGCATTCACGCAGGGCATATCGAAAGACTTGCCGGTGAGGGACAAATGGATGCCGCAGCAAACCTCCTGGATCCGCTTGAAGCAAGCGTCGAGCTGGCCTGCAAGTTTTGCGAAGACAAACTCCGAGCACGAGCGGCATGATGGTTCGCCGCGGCTGATTTATGCGGCATCTCCCTCATCTTGCGCTTTCTGATAGGGTTCCTTCTCCAATTCCGTCGTCACGGCACGGAGCCTGGCCCATTCCTCTGCCCCAAGGTTCACAAATTCACATCCGAAACTCCCGGCCCGATACCATCGGACGATCGCGTGTGAGACCACAATGGGAGATTCGCGTTCTGAAACGTGAACTCTCAGCTGAAGAACCGTCCCTGGATTCACCTCCACTAAACTACGGACGCGACATCCTCGGATAGATAGTTCAATCAACATCCCATCCCCTGACATGCTGTTCGCCGAACTGAACGAGCTCCGAAACCCAACAGGGAATCGGCTATCTTTCCGTTGTTCCATGGACATCCCTCCCCTTGCGGAACCCAGCCCCTTGAGCCTCGCCTTCACAGAAGTGCCACCACTGACCACCAGCAATGTCTATGCCGCCTGTCTTCCGGGCGCGCGGGTATCAACACGAGTAAGCCGTTGCACAAATTCTTCTGCCGGCATTGGACGCCCGAAGTAATGTCCTTGCGCTTGATCACACCCCTGATCACGAAACATCTTCAACTGCTCTTCGTTTTCGACCCCCTCGACCAACACCGTG
>WBZN01000543.1_pt1 | contig 18151 bp, 14 predicted proteins | sample 5204281 | NCBI WGS metagenome assembly WBZN01 (sample SAMN12344347, study PRJNA552823) | activated sludge metagenome | biome: Activated sludge suspended growth; feature: Nitrification reactor; material: Wastewater; isolation source: activated sludge from nitrification reactor of wastewater...
GCCACGCTGCGCGTCGCCGGTCTCGTCGTCGGCGTGATCGGCGTCACCACCGAGGAGACCCTAACCACCACGATGCCGCGCAACGTCTCCGACCTCGCGGTGCGGCCCCTCGCGCCGGCGATCGCGCGCGAAGCGCAGGCCCTGCGCGCGAAGGGCGCCGACCTGGTGCTCGTCGCGGCACACGCTGGGGGCCGCTGCCTTCGCTTCGAGAACGAGCACGATGCGTCCTCGTGCGAGGTGGACAGCGAGATCGCGCGCCTCACGGCCGACCTGCCCGCGGGCAGCGTCGACGCCATCGTCGCCGGCCACTCCCACGCCGGCATCGCGCACTGGCTGCACGGCATCCCGGTGATCGAGTCGTTCGCCTACGGCCGCGAGTTCGGCCGCATCGACTTCACGTTCGACCGCGCGACGCGGCGCTTGCTGCAGCGGTCGATTCAGGCGCCGCGCGAGATCTGCGCCCGCGTGGTCGAGGGCACCGAGCGCTGCGACGACGATGCGATCCATCCGGGCGTCCGCTGGCTTCCCGCCCGCTACGAAGGTGCCGCGGTGCTCCCGGACGTGGCGATCGCGCGTCTGATCGCGCCCGCCGTGGCCGACGCCAAGGCGCAGCGCGAAGCCCCGGTCGGCGTGACGCTCGCGGCGCCCATCCGGCGCTCTTCGCACGAGGAGTCGGCGCTCGGCAACCTGCTGGTGGATCTGCTGCTCCGTGGCACGCCAGGGGCGGACGTGGCCATGCTCAATGGCGGCGGTATTCGCCAAGACCTTCCGGACGGGCCGCTCACCTACGGCGCGCTCTACGAGACCTATCCGTTCGACAACCACCCGGCCGTCCTCAGCGTCCCTGCCCGCGAGCTCGCGCGCGCCGTCGCCGTCAATCTGCAGCGCAACAACGGCATCCTCTCGCTCTCCGGCTTGACCGCCCGCGCGGCCTGCGCGCGCGGGCAGTTGCGCGTCGAGCTCCGCCGGCCGGACGGCAGGACCGTGACCGACGATGAGCCCCTGCGCCTCGTAACCAGCGACTTCCTGATCGCGGGCGGGGATGCCGTGCTGGCCGCCAGCGCGACGGCCCCCGGCAACGTCACCCTCGGCGACGAGACGCTGCGCGACGTGCTTGCCCGCGAGCTCGCCCGGCGCCAAGGTGCGATCGAGCCGCGGGGCTCGTTCGACCCCGCGAGTCCCCGACTGGTCTTTCCAGGTGCGCGGCCCGTGCGCTGCCCGTCGCCGTAGCGATCAGGACCGGGACCTCCCCGGCACCGAGCGGACGTTTGTGCCAATTGCCACGGCAGATGTCGCAGCGCTCGAGCAAGAGCTCTTGCTCGGCAAGCCACGAAAGCAGAGCCGTGTCACCGACGTCCACCGACTCGGAGGGTGGCGGCGGACGTCGCAGGACGGCCGTTGCGAGAGGGTCGAGATCGACCTCGATCGCCGCGACAGCCTTGCTAGAACGCGCCGGAATTCGAATCGCCGGAGTATGCAGTAGACGAAAGAGGCCGCCCCGCGAGGGACCCTGCGTGAGGACAGTCGCGATCGGTCCGGCAGAGGGACGGCACCGGCGCGTCCTCGGCTCGCGCTTCGAACGAGTTCGCCAGGCTGGGATCGTCACGGTGTCGGGGACCACAATCTCCCGTAAGACCTCCGCGCCACCCCGCTGCAGCCGTCGCAGCCTCTGGCGGCACGCTCTCGAAGCGCTCGAGCGTCAGCTGTTGATCCGCAAGCCAGGCAAGCAGCCGGGCGTCGCCGACGTCCCGCGACGGCAGCGTGGACTGCTCCGAGCACACCGAGCCATTCGGATTGCCCGCCCGACGTTCAGCGCCGCGCAGGGTGGCGATGAGCTCCGTGCCGACCGCGAAGGCGCGGGCCCGCAAGGCATCCCGCTGAGCGTGAAGGGCCGCGCGTCGGTCAAGCGCCGCCATGACCTCGCGCCGGTTCTGAGATCCCTCCCGCGCCGCGGCGAAGGCGCCCACGGTCGTGGCGGCTAGGACCGCAAAGGCGACCCAAAACAAGCGCCACCAAGCCGTGCCACCGACGACAGGGCGACGGACGCCGCGCGTGCTGAACTCCCCAGAAGTGCGCCGGTCCCTGATCAACGCCATAGCGCAGCCCCAACCGGTTCTCTGCGGGCAACCGCCATCACCCCGGGTCCGCGTCCTTGGCTGGCATTCGATTCGATCGCACAGCGCTCTCGGAGCGGCGTTTCGCCCAATGCCGGCTGCAAGCGCGTCGTTTGGGCGAAAACGGATGGAGTGTCGAGCGCTGGGCGTCGTCGTTGCGAGCGAGTTCTTCGGGTGAAAGCCATTCCTTTGGCAAGCGGTCGCAAGTCCCATGCCAGGAGAAGTGGCACCGATGGTGCACCGTCTCGGAACTGGATACCGCGGCCGAGCCTGGAGATCGTGCACAGGCTGTCGAGCCGACGACGGCGCCGCCCAACGAGGGAGCACAATGTTCAAATTCCCGACGAAGCGTCCCAGGCAGGTCGGGCTCGCCATCGCCCTTGCGGCCTTGCTTTGCGCCGCTGCCCTCGTCGTCGCGGGCCCGGCCCCGCCATCGCAGTGGGATCTGACCGCGCCCCCCTTGTTCGTGGGATTGGCAGCCCTATCGATCCTCAGCGTTCTGATCGCCATGCGCCACAGCTCGCGAAGGCGCCTTGCGGAGGAGCAGCTCTACCTGGCGAAGGAGCGTTCCGAAGTGACGCTCAACTCGATCGGCGACGCCGTGGTTTGCGCGGATCTCCGCGGTCGTATCACCTTCCTCAATCTGGTCGCCGAGCGGCTGACGGGGTGGCCGCGCGAAGAGGCCCTCGGCCGACCGATGACGGAGGTCTTCCGGGTCGTCGACGCCTCCACCCGAACGGCGATTCCCGATCCGACAACGCTGGCCGTCGAGCGCGACCAGACCTTTCACCTGCCGCCCGACAGCGTTCTGCTCCGCCGGGACGACTTCGAGATTCCGATCGAGGACTCGATCTCGCCAATTCACGGCCGACGGGGGCGGGTCCTCGGCGTCGTCGTGGTCTTTCGAGACGTGAGCGCTGCGCGCGCCATGGCCCTGGAAAGGACGCATGCCGCGGAGCACGATGCTCTGACCGGGCTGCCGAATCGAACGCTTCTCAACGATCGCGTCGGTCGCGCGCGATTGCGCTCGAGCCGCGTCACGCGAAGCGCTTCGCCCTGCTGTTCCTCGACGTCGACGGCTTCAAGCACATCAACGACTCCCTCGGGCACTCGGTAGGCGATCGCGTCCTGCAGTCCATCGCGACGCGCCTCGCGGATTCCGTGCGCACCTCGGACACCGTGAGCCGGCAGGGCGGCGACGAATTCGTGGCGCTGCTGTCGGAAGTGGAGCACTCCGAGGATGCGGCACTCACGGCTCGCAGGATGCTCGAGGCGGTGGCCGAGCCACATATCGTCGATCACCACGAGCTACACGTCACCGCGAGCATCGGGGTGAGCGTGTTCCCCGAAGACGGGCTCGACCTGGACACGCTGGTGAAGAATGCCGACACGGCGATGTACCAGGCGAAGGCGGCCGGACGTCAGGGCTACCAGTTCTTCGCGCCCTCCATGCACGTGCGCGCGGCGGAGCGGCAATTCATCGACGAGGGCCTTCGGCGCGCCTTGAAGCGCCACGAGCTCGTGCTCCACTATCAGGCCAAGGTGCAGCTGGACACTGGCGAGATCATCGGCGCAGAGGCCCTCCTGCGTTGGCTGCATCCAGTTCGGGGAACGATCGCCGCCGCCGACTTCGTGCCCGTCGCCGTCGACTGTGGCTTGATTCTGCCGGTCGGCCGTTGGGCCCTTCAGGAGGCGTGCCGGCAAGCTGCGGCGTGGCACGATGCGGGACTGCCTCTGGCCACGATCTCGGTGAACATCGCGGCGAGGGAGCTCCACGACGCGGGCTTCGTCGCGTCCGTGTTCGCGGCGCTGGAGAATACGGGTCTGAATCCTTGCCGTCTCGAGCTCGACTTGACCGAGAGCCTCCTGATGAGTCATTCCGAGTCCACCGAGGCCATCCTGCGTGAGCTGCGAGCCCAAGGCGTGCGGATGGCCGTGGATGACTTCGGCACCGGGTGCTCGAGCCTGAGCTCTCTGAGTCGATTTCCGATCGACACGATCAACATGGACCGCTCCTTCCTTCGCCAGAAGCCCGCTACCGACGAGGAGGCAAATATCGCCGCGGCCGTCATCGGCCTCGGCCAAAGCCTCAAGATGCGCGTCGTCGCGGAGGGTGTCGAGACGCGGGAAGACGTCGTCTTCCTTCTCGAGCAAGGCTGCGAGGCGGCGCAGGGAAACTACTTCTCCGCTCCCTTGGCCGCGCCAGATTTCGCCACGCTGCTTGCGCAGCGAGCACGCCTCACGAGCGCGGCCACGCTCCCGCGCGCCAGCGGAGCAGCGCATGGCGACGGGCGCTCCTGATCATTCGCAACGCGTCGACACTACCGCTGAGCCCGTCGAACGCAAGAGCAACATCGCAGGCCCAGACTCTTCTGGCTGACTCAAACTGGTTGGGCCCAGCCTCTTCCTACGGAGAAAGCGGTCATGCTGAACCTGGCAGTGCCCTGGTGGGAGCTCCTGGTCCGGAGCGCCGTCGTCTATTGCTTCTTGATCGTCATCCTGCGCATCAGCGGCAAGCGGCAGGTCGGCCAGCTCGCTCCGTTCGATCTCGTCCTACTCTTGGTGCTCTCCAACGCCGTCCAGAACTCCATGAATGGCGGGGACAACTCCCTCGTCGGCGGCCTCATTTCCGCCGCCACGCTGGTTGCCCTCAACTATGGCGTCGGCTTCGCCACGTTCAAGAGCAAGCGTCTCGAAAACCTGATCGAAGGGCGCCCGCAGGTGCTCGTCCATGACGGCCAGCTCTTCGAGGACGTCATGGCGAGTGCCCAGCTCACCCACCACGAGCTTCATGGCGCCCTGCGGCAGGCGGGCTGCGCGAGCGTCGAAGACGTGCAAAGCGCGATCCTCGAAAACAATGGCGCCATCAGCGTCATTCAACGCAAACCTACTTCCGAAGCGCCGAAGAGCACGAACGGGGGCGGTGCCTGACCCGGGCCGTTGCGGCCGACGGTCAAAGGAGGGTCAACCGAAGCCTGGCGCGGTCTCGGAAGCGACACCAGGGGTTCCCGAGGTCCGGACCGCGAACCGTCCGCTGTCCGCCACGGTAGAAGCCCGTAGCAGACCCCATCCCGGCGGGCCTTCGTCCCGGCTCTCCCTGGCTCCTCCCAGATACCTGCCCGCCCGCGTGCGTCCCGTGGGACGATCGATGCGCACGGCCGCGGGTCTCTGACCGCTGCCGCATCCTCCGGTTCACTAGACACGAAGACGGCGCCTGCCGCCGAGAGAGTCGGTCATGAAGAAATCGCTCCTAGCCTTGGGCCTTGGCCTGCTCACGCTCGCCGCCGTTTTCGGCGCCATGTTCGCGATCTCGAACGACATGCGCCTCGTCCTAGCGATCGGCGTCGTGCTGCTCGCTGCCGGCGGGGCCGTTCTCGCCGCGCGCGGCGCTCGCTGGCCGGTCGCGCTGCTGCTCGCCGCACCGCTCGTGGTCGCGTTCTGGGTCCTGGCCGTGCCGCAGCTGCCACGGCTCTGGCCGCACCCGGTCTTCTGGCTCGTCGCGGCCTTCGCCGGCTTCGCTCTCGGCCGTGGCGACACCGGCCGCCGAGCGGCTTCCGTCCTCGCTCTGATGCTCGCCGCCGTGGCGCTCTGGTACGGCTGGCGTTACGTCCCCGCGGCGACCGCGGCATCGCTCACCAGCCACAAGGCGCATCCCGCGCCGCAGGTCGCGCTCGCCGACCTCGACGGCCACGCTCTGGTTTCCGACTGGAAGGGCAAGGTCGTCGTCCTGGACTTCTTCGCCACCTGGTGCGTTCCCTGCAAGGCCGAGCTGCCCGAGCTGGCCAAGGTGCGCGCCGCGTTCGCCGCCCGCGGCGACTTCGAGATGTGGGTGGTCGACAACGACACCGGCGGCGACACTCCGGAAAAGGCCCGCGCCTTCGCCCTCACGAGTCCGGCCGGGCTGTCCTTCGCCTATGACGCCGGCGGCAAGGCCCACGCTGCCTTCGGTTTCTCGGGGCTGCCGGGCGTCGTCCTGATCGACCGGGCGGGCAACGTGCAGATGACCCACGAGGGTTACAACGCCGCCGAGACCGGATTCGCCGCCGATCTTCAACAGCAAGTGCAGCAGTTGCTCGACAAGACCGCCTCTTGATCGCAGGTCGCGACCGCTGCGAGTGGCGGCCCACGGCGCCACCATCGCAATCGTGCGACGGTGCGATGGCGTCGTGGGCCGCGGAAGACCGTCAGCAGCTTCGCCGACTCAGGGCCTGGCGGTGCAGAGCGTGAAGGCGCCCGTGCCCGCGTACGAGTACACCCGCCAACGGTAGGTCCCCGCGTTGCCCGAGTACGCAACGTTCTCGTTGCTGCTCGCCGACTCGCCCGCCGCGACGCTGTTCCAACCGTAGCCGTTCCACTTCTGCAGGTAGAGGTCGAAGTCGGCGCTCAGTGGACCGGCCAGCTTGCCGCTCTGGACGCCCGTGTTGGCCGCGAAGCCGTTGGCCGACGAGAGATACACGGATCCGCCCCTGGCGGTGATCGTGCCGCTGTAGAGCGTGCCCGCGCAGCCGCTCGCCGCGACCGCGACACTCTTGCCGATCGTCCCGGTCTTGCCGCGGTTGTCGATCACCGTCAGCGCGACGGTGTAGGTGCCGGCCGCCGCGTAGGTGTGCGTCGGGTTGGCCGTCGACGCGGTGCCGCCGTCGCCGAACGTCCACGAGCGGGCGGCGATGGTGCCGTCGCTGTCGGTCGAGGTGTCGGTGAAGGAGGCGAGCAAGCCGCTGGTCGTGAACGTGAAGCCGGCGACCGGCGCCGCGTTCGTCGCGGTGGCGTACTTCCCGGTGAGCGTCAGGCCGGAGTAGGCCGCGAAGGCCTTCACCTGGACGTAGTACGTGCCCGGGGAGGGCGCCGCGAAGCTGCAGGATTCGGCGTTGCCCGCCACGTACGGCCGGCAATCGTAGCTGCTCGCCGTCGGCGCCGCGCCGAGCTTCACGTAGAGGTCGGCGTCACCGCTGCCGCCGGCGATCGCGAAGCTGAGGTTCGCGGCCCCCGCCGGCACGGTCATCGTCCAGGTCTTGATGCCGCCGACCGTCGGCTCGGCGATGCCCGTGACCGGCACGTTGTTTTGTAGCACGCTGCCCGTGCAGGCCGGCGTCGCCGCGGCGGCCTGCGCCGAGGTGCCGGACGAGCAGGTGCCGTTGCTCGCCGTCGCCACGAAGTAGTAGGTCGTGCCGCAGACGAGATCGCTCATCGCGAACGCGGTGGACGCGGTGCCGCCGATCAGCGTATAGCCGCCGCCGCTGGTCGTGGAGCGGTAGACGCCGTACGACGAGGCGCCGGCGGACGGCGACCACGAAACGGTTCCCGCGGTCTGCGAGCTGGTGCTCGCGACGAGTCCTGCCGGCGCCGCCGGCGGCACGCAGCTCGTGGCGACGGCGACGGCCTTGGTGACGCTAGCGGTAGCGCCGCCGTTGTCCGTCACGGTGAGGGTCACGTTGTAGCCGCCCGCCGCGGCATACGCGTGGCTCGGCGCGGCCGCCGTCGCGGTGCCGCCGTCACCGAAGCTCCAGACGCGCGACGCGATGGTGCCGTCGCCGTCCGTCGAGGCGTCGGCGAAGGTGGCGGTGAGGCCGCTCGTCGTGAAGGTGAAGTTGGCCGTCGGCGCAGCGTTCGTCGTGCCGCCGTCGTCGATCACCTTGGCCGACCAGATCTCCTCCTTGCCGTTGCTGCGGCGATCGGTCCACGACGGCCAGAACGCGCTCGCGATGCCGGACATCGAGTTGTAGTCGCCGAACTGGTTGCCGGAGTCGGCGCTGGCGGCGGTCTCGTCGGTCATCGCCGTGGTGACCTTGAGCGGCGCGGTCCAGGTGCCGCCGTCGTTGCTCGACGACTGGTACCAGACGTCCACCTTCTTGCGCGTCGCGTCGGCAACGGTGTCGTAGTACATCACCGCCACCTTGCCGTTGGTCTCGTCGACCACCAGCCACGGGTTGTACTGGTCGTTGAGCCCGCTCTGGTCGTTGAGCTTGCTCTTGGTGCCCCAAGTGGCGCCGCCGTCGGTCGAGCGCGCGAACCAGATGCGCGTCTTGCAGGTGGCGGCGGCATTGGTGCCCGGCTCGTTGCCCGGCGCGGTGCAGCCGTTCGCCCCGGAGAGATCCGTCCAGACGGCGTAGACGTTGTTCTTGGCGGCGGTCTTGTAGGCCCCGATCGTCACGTAGAGCAGAATCCGGCGCCCGCTGAACGACGGCACGCCGATGTCATAGCTGCCGTACGTGGTGGCAACGGTCGCGCGCGTGGCGCCCCACGCGGCGCCGCCGTTGGTCGACTTCGCGAGGTAGATCCTGCTCGACCCGGTGTCCGGCCACGCCGCGAAGACCTCGCCGGCGCCGTTGGTCTTGATGTCGGCGCCGATCCCGGTGCCGGTCGTCTCGCTGCCGCTCACCCGCACCGGCGCGCTCCAGGCGCCGCCGCTGCGCCGGCTCACGAACACCGGGTTGTCGTTGTGCCAGATGGCGTGAATGGTGTCGCGGTACGGCGAGGCCGCGCCGTGGTCCACCCACATCATCTGCTTGTCGGTGGCGGTCTGACTGCCCGAGAAGGTGCCGTCGAGCACCCAGGTGGCGCCGCCGTCGGTCGACTTGTAGGCCCGCATCTTGAGCACCGAGCCGGCCGAGTCGATGCCGATGGTGGTCGACCAGGCGGTGCCGTCCGAGGTCCAGTCCACGGTCGGGTCGGAGTGGAACGCGTCCCCGGTGGCGAGCGGCAGGTAGGTCTGCCCCCAGGTCGTGCCGCCGTCGGCCGAATACCATTGCGCCTGCTGCCCGGTGCCGCCGATGTTGTTCGACGCCCCCACGATCCGGCTCGGATTCCAGTAGTTCACGCGGATGTCGGACTCACTGCGCGGGTCGCTCTGCGGACCGGACAGCCGGCGGTTGGCGGCGACGGAGAAGGTCTCGGTCTCGATCCCCGCAGCAGTGGTCGAGTTGTCGAAGTCCGGATGGGTCCTCATCCACTCGTGCACTTCCTTGAGCACCAATGGGTAGCCGCCCGAGGGGTCGCTCGGCGAGTAGCGCATCTCGGGGTGGGCCTTGCGCCAGTGCACGCGCAGCCACAGCGGGATGCGCAGCGTGTCGTGGAGCTCCCGCGGATGGAGCAGCCCGAAGTCCTGGTTCTCACCGATCAGTTGCTCGAGCCGCGAGCCGTGCGGCGCGCCCTCGCGTTGCAGCTGCTCGCTCAACGTCGGCAGCCGGCCGGCGGTCGCGGTCTGCGCTCCGGTGGGCAGAGTCCCTAGAAATCCAAGGCCGATCAACGCTGCTGCGATCCATGGTGCGCGCATGGCTTTTCTCCGAGAAAAGGTCGAGGGGCCGGCGGCGGCGCGCAAGCGAGCCGGGCCGCGCGCGCGGTGCGGAGCCGACGCGCGTGGACGGGGTTCGTGCACTCCAGTAAGCTGCTCGCACCGAGATGCGCAGCGCGAGAGGTCAGGGTCGGGAGGATCGGGCGGGCGTGAGCTCGGCATGGTGTCTGCTCCTTGCACGAGACGCGCAGGATCCCGCCGCCCGGGCTCATCGACGGACCGCGCCGCGATGAGTGACCCCGCGGACGACATCACCGGCCTGCTGCTCGCCTGGAGTGCCGGCGACGAGGCCGCCGGCGGACGGCTGCTGGAGCTGGTCTACTCCGAGCTCCGACGCGTCGCCGGCGCCCAGCTGCGACGCGAGCGCATCGGCCACACGCTGGAGCCGACCGCGCTCGTGCACGAGGCGTACTTCCGCCTGATCGACCAGCGGCGCGTGCAGTGGCAGAACCGGGCGCAGTTCTTCGCCATCTCCGCCCGCCTGATGCGCCGCATCCTGGTCGACCACGCCCGGCGGCGCTCCGCGGCCAAACGCGGCGGCGCGGCCGTGCGCGTCGACCTCCAGGGGCAGGAGGTCGCGGATACCCCGCAAGGAGCCGCCGACGCCCCATCGAGCGTCGACCTCGTGGCGTTGGACGACGCGCTGGTCGCGCTCGCGAAGACCGACGAGCACCTCGCCCGCGTCGTCGAGCTGCGCTATTTCGCCGGCCTCGGAGTCGAGGAGACCGCGGAGGCGCTGCACGTCTCGCCGGCCACCGTCAAGCGGCAGTGGACCACCGCGCGGGCGTTTCTGTTCCGCGAGCTGCAAGCAACCGGCCGGTGAGCGCGCCCTGGCAGGCGGTGAGCGCGCTGTTCGAACGGATCGTCGAGCTGCCGGCGGCCGAGCGCGCCGGCGCGCTCGCCGCGGCCGCGGCGGCCGACCCCGCGGTCGCCGCGGAGGTGGCGGAGTTGCTCGCCGCACACGACGCCAGCTCGGGATTTCTCGACGAGCCGCCCCGCGACGCCGCGGCCGAAGTGATCGCCGCCGCGGACGAGGAAAGTCCGGGCGTCGAGCATCTCGGACCCTACCGGCTGGGCCGACGGCTCGGTCGCGGCGGCACGGGCAGTGTGTATCTCGCAACCCGCGAGGACCAGGAGTTCCACCGCCGCGTGGCGATCAAGGTGATCCGCCGCGGCATGGCCACGCCGGAAGTGGTGCGCCGCTTTCGCGGCGAGCGCCAGATCCTCGCCAGCATCGACCATCCGAGCATCGCCCGGCTGCTCGACGGCGGGTCGACGCCCGACGGCCTCCCCTACCTCGTCATGGAGTACGTCGAGGGCGAGCCGATCGACCGCTACTGCGACGCGCGCAGCCTTCCGATCGCCGCTCGATTGAGCCTGCTGCGGCAGGTCTGCGGCGCCGTGCGGGTGGCGCATCAGAACCTCGTCGTGCACCGCGATCTCAAGCCCGCCAACATTCTGGTCACCGCCGACGGCACGCCGAAGCTGCTCGACTTCGGCATCGCCAAGCTGCTCAATCCCGAGCTCGGCGGCGGCGATCAAGCCACCAGCGCCGAGCTGCTGCTCGGCACGCCCGACTTCGCGAGTCCCGAGCAGATCACCGGCGCCCCGATCACCACCGCGAGCGACGTGTACGCGCTCGGCGTGCTCCTCTATCTCCTGCTCTGCGGCCGGCGGCCCCGACCCGCGGCGCGCACAACGACCGCGGAAGAGCTGCGCCGCGACCCGGCGCCGCCGAGCGCGGCGATTGCCGTCGGCGCCCTCGCCGGGCCGGACGAGGCCAGAGCCGTCGCGCACCGCCGTTCGAGCACGCCGGCCCGGCTCGCGCGCCGCCTGCGCGGCGATCTCGACGCCATCGCCTTGCGCGCCCTGCGCTGGGAGCCGGCGCTACGCTACGCCAGCGTCGAACAGCTCGACGACGACCTCGGCCGCGCGCTCGCCGGTCTGCCGGTGCGCGCCCGCAACCCCACGTTCGCCTATCGCACGGGCAAGCTCCTCGGCCGCCACCGAGTCGCCGCCGCGGCCTCGTTCACCGCCGTCGCCTTCGCCGCGGCGCTGCTGCTCAACCACTTCGCGGGCGAGCGGCGGGTCGCCGCCGCGAACGAGGTGGCCCGCGCCGAGACCGCCAAGGTGGCGGCCGTGAATGGCTTCCTGCGCGAGATCTTGAACGCCGCCGACCCCGAGACCGGCCAGGGCGCTTCGCTCACCGTGGTCGAGGCCGTGCGCGCCGCGGTGCCGCGCATCGGCACGGCGTTCGCCGGCCAACCGGGTGTCGAAGCGGCGGTGCGCCACGACATCGGCCGCACGCTGTTGCGTCTCGGCCAGGTCGACGAGGCGGAAGAGCAGATCGCGGCATCGCTGCAACTGCGCGAGCGCGTCTATGGCGCCGACAGCCTCGAAGCGGCCGCGAGCCTCAACAGCCTCGGCGAAGCCCGCTACGATCACGGCGACCTCGCCTCGGCGGGACGCCACTTCGAGCGCGCGCTCACCCTGCGCCGGCGGTTTCTCGGCGAGGACCATCCCGACGTCGCCGAGACGCTGGACGACATTGGCAACTTGCATCACGATCAGAACGACATCGACGGCGCCGAGACCTACTACCGTCAGGCCCTCGCCATTCGCCGCCGGCACGATCCGGTCTCCGGCGACGTCGCCAGCAGTCTCAACAACCTCGCGTTCGTCCAGCAGGACCGCGGCGACATCGAGGGCGCCGAGGCCCTGTATCGCGAGTCGCTCGCGATCGGGCGACGAGCGCTCGGCGAGAGTCATCCGGCGATCGCGTCGACGCTCAACAATCTCGCGACGCTGCTGCAGGATCGCGGCGATCTCGCCGGCGCCGAGACGCTCTTCCGCCAATCGGTGGCGATCACGCGCGAGCGCCAGGGCGCCCGCAGCCCAGAGCTGGCGCTCAATCTCGAGAACCTCGGATTCCTGCTGCAGCAGCGCCGCTCGCTTCCCGAGGCCGAGGCGCTCTTCCTCGAGGCACTCGGCATCCTTCGCCAGTCGCCGGGCGCCGACGACGCGGAAGCTGCCGACGTGTTGGAGAAGCTCGGCACGCTCGAGGAGGACCGCAGCCGCTGGCCAACGGCGGCGAAGCGCTTCCACGAAGCGCTCGAGCAGCGCCGCCGCCTGCGGCCACTCGAGCCCTCCGCGATCGCCTGGGACGTGGCTGCCGAAGCCCACGCGCTCGCCCGCGAGCAGCACACGCCGCAGCGCGAGACGGCGATGCGCAATGCCTTCGAGGCCCTGCGCTCCACCAGCGGCGCCGCACCCGAGGAGGTCGCGGACCTGGCCACGCGCCTCGCCGCGCTCTACGAATCCTGGGGCGACGCGCGCGAGGCGGCGGCCTTCGATCGTCTCGCCGAAACCCTCTCGGCTTCCTCCGCGCCGACGTCCGAGCCGCCACCGTCCCGAATCACGCCCTCCCGGCCCGCCGCCAACGACGCCGGCCCGCCGCCGAAGCACTCCTCGCGCTTGAAGCGCTTCTCCCCGCCGCCGGAGTGAGCGGTCCGCACTGCTGCCATGGCCGCCGAGCGCTATCACCTCGCGTTCAAGGCACCCACCTTCGCCGCGCTCCACCGTCATCATCGGCAAGACCGGCCACGTCGTCGGGGATGGGTCCGCCAAGCGGATCGTCGTCGAGGGCGAAGTGACTGGTGATCTCAGCGCCGCCGAGCGCGTGCTCGTGCCTGCCTCGGGAGGCGTCATCGGCACCATCCGCGCGACGCGTGTCGCGGTGGAGGACGGGTGCCGGATGAACCGCGGCGCGCAGACTCCCGACAACCGCGGACGAGCGGACCCCATCCGCGTCCTGGAAGACGGCGAGGCCTGGCTGTCGTAGACTGCCCGACCAACGGCGCCGCGGTGTCAGTCCGAGTCCCGCTGCGCCCCGCTGACGCCGAGGTCCCGGAGTGTGTCGGCGTCGTCCTGGGTTTCGACACCCTGTGCGATTACCTCCGCGCGCAGCTCACGCGCGATGCGCACGATCGATGCGACCGTTGCCCTGCGGGAAGCGTCCGTACGGCACTCGCGAACGAGCCCCTGATGCAGTTTCAGAAAATCGGGCCGACACGCGAGGATGGGTCCGGTCAAGACCCGGCTGGATGTCACGTCGTCGATGGCAAGGCGCAGTCCTCGATCGCGCAGCACTGCAACTGCTCTCGGCAGGCCGGAACCGATCGCTCGAGCGCTGTGCTCCACGATCTCGACGATCAATTCCGAAGCCGGAAGCGAGTTTGTTTCCGCCAGCCAACAGACCTGCTCAGGCAGGGTAGGGTCGTTGTCGAGAGTCTGCGCGAAGACGTTCACTGAAATGGTGCGGCCGGCGCGGATCGCCGCCGCCGCCCGCAGGACACGCGGTAAACAGAGGCGATCGATTTCGATCTCGCGCCCCTTGGTCTGCACGAGGCCAAACATGCCCGCCGCCGAGTAGAGCTTGGATCCCGATGGTCCGAGCGGCACTCCTTCGAGCAAGCGAATACCCTCGCCGTCTAGGCCACGCACCGCTTCGAACGCTATTCGCAACCCCGCCGTGGGCAGCAGCACATCGTAGAACGGCGACGACTTTGCCATCTCGCTTCGACGGAGCAATCAACATGCCATCGAGCCGCCGCAGGCACCAAAGCTCTTCGCGCCGGGAGCGTGGCCGCGGAGCGACGCCGGAGCGCCCTCCGACGTCGACCTTGGCCACGAGAGCTATGGCGCTCGATCCAATTTGTCGACGACGGGTCCACAAACTAGATCGGCATTCCCGCAGCCCACTGCCCCTGAGTCTCTGCACACATACCGAAGCGGCGTTGTCTCGCCACTCACTCGTGGCACGCGCTTTGCCCAGGCAAGTGCCAGCGAGCGATGGCGTGCCGGCAGGTCGGCGTCACCGGGCAGCGCCCATGGCGTCGGCCGACGCTACGTACATGGCGGGCGCGGCCGGGCACTCGCGCCGTCGCACTCGGCTGAATACGCCTTCGGAGGGCTAGTGAATACGTCGAAGCTAGAAATAGGATCAGAGGGAGCAGTCGTGCCGACGAGGCACCACGGCTTCGTTGAAAGCCTCACGCCGCCGCTGGCCAGGCTATACCGGGAGGCTCGGGCGACCGTGGAGGAGACCGAGCGGGCGATCGCCTGGGATCTCCTATACGAACCGCCCGAAGGCCCAGCGCTGGCTGAAGGCCTGCGTCGGCTCGTAGACTCGATCCGAACCTTTCGTGAGCGGCTTCACGGCTGTCTGATCGACTTCGCGCCGAAGGCCAGCGCGGCCACGGCTGGACCAAGCCGCGAGGACGTCGACTTCTACTTCGCTTCCGCTCTGCGTTCGATCGAAAACGATCTCAGCCAGCTCCGGTCGGGACTCGACTCTCCGGACGAGGAGGGGGCGACAACGCGCCTGCAGAGAGAGCGCCTTTGCGAGCGCGCTGCCGACATCAAGGGCAAGTTTGCCAGCGCGATCGCGGGCGCGACGGCAGCGCTCATCGCGCCAGGCCGGGCGTCGAGCCCTACGGTCGAGCAGCTTCTCTTTCCCGAACGGGCGCAAGACGTCAGACGCGCCCACTGGCTAACCGCTAGCTTGCGCGCTCTACTGGACTCACTCGACCGGATTGCCAGCCATGCTCCGCTGGCGAACAGCGTCGCGCGTTGGCGCAACGGCCAACGCGCGGACCGCTATGCCTTCGCAGACCTGACTGTGTTGCGCGGCCAACTCGCTACGCTGCTCAACGCCGAGGGCCGGCGAGCTCTCTTCTGCGGCGACTACTATCAGATCCGGCGTCGCGAGCAGCTGCTGGCGGAGCGCGTCGGCGAGCTTGAGTCGATCCACCGCAGCTCGTGGCAAGCATCGGATATGCAAGCAGCAAGGCTGCTCGCGACCGAGCTACCACGAATGCAGCAACTGGCGTGTGAGATCGCTGCGCTGATTCACATCGAGCAGCTCAACTCTCTGATCGGTGACGCGGGCGTGGCTGCGCTGCGCCGCAGCCGGATCGGCGAATCGGAGACCGCGGCGCCGCTGTGCTCGATACTCGAGCACGACGACCTGCGCATCCTCCTTCAAGTCCTGCAAGCTTCGGTACGCAAACGACGTGTCCTCGCCCGCAACGGCGCCGCTCTCGACACCGTCCTGGTCGACGCAGCGCAGCCGTAACGGCTCCGGCGTGCGTCTGCGCCGGCCTCGAGCTCACTGCGCCCACGCTGCGTTGCCCGCCCAACCGGCACCGACCACGGTCAGGATCCCGCGCTCGCGCTGGCGGCGGCAAGCCTTTTCGCACTGTCGGAGCCGCGGAGGCGACCGGCCCGCACTCTCAGTATCTCGTTCTCAAACGCCATCCCGACTTGCGCAGCAGCCAACTCCACCAATGTCAGATCGCGAATTACATCCGCCCGGATGCCGTTGTCGGCGTAGACCACGGCAACGACCTCCTTCGCGCCCAGAATCGGCAAGGTGACGACCTGATCTGCGGCCGGCGGGCCGAGAACACTAGCCAGCGCCAGCGGCAAGCGCGCGTCGGCCCAACTCAGCACTGCGGCCCCACAGCCCAACGCGCAACGGCCGAGCGCGTCCCTGCGGCTAGGGGCCAACTGGTACCCGCGTAAGCAAGTGGCCAGCGGGATGCCCTGCTGGCCGAGTCCAAAGGCGCCCGCGGTCACCAGCAGGCCACCGCTCAAGACCATCAGAACTCCGCGCTCGAAGGCCTCCGAAATCACCTGCATCAGGTGTAGCGCCACGGTGGCCGACAGCAGCCCCGATCGCAGTTCCCGCAAACCGCGACTGAGGCGTGCGACGACGGTGTGACCCGGCCGCACCGGCGCGTGCCACGTGGAGCGCCGGCAGCCGATCTCCTTGCGCGCCCAGGCGACGATCGTACTCGGATCGGCCCGCGTCACTCCCATCTCCTCGTCAGCCGGGATGGGCGGATCGTGCCACTCCCTGCCGACGATCGCGACGAGGCTCGGCTCTCCAAACGCGGCGGCGATCGCTCGGATCTGCGACTCCGCGAAGTCATGTTGCCGATCATCCAGAATCACGAGATCAGCGCGCCAGGCACCTCGCGCCCGGCCCGACAAGGCTTCCGGCGGCACCATCTCCAGAGCGGCCAATTCCCCCAGCTCTCCGCGCAGCATTTCCGCGAGCCCATGATCGCGCGAACCGAGGATCAAGCTGGGCACCTCGAGGTCCGCCAGCGAAAGCCCGTCAGCCGAAGCCTGGAAAGGTACCCGCGGCTCAGGGCTCGCCCCGGGTTCCGCAACAGCGCACGATCTCCTTTCCTCGTCGAAGATCCGCGCGGCCTCGAGCAGTACGTGCTCGGTGTCGAGCGCTTGCCCGCCGCGCACGTCGCTTCCCGGATCCACGTCGCCGAGGATGAAGTCGAACGAGCCACGCTCCCAGCGAACGACTTCTCCAACGGCCTTTCCGATCTGCGAGCGGACCGCGGCGCGCAAGTCGGCGGGGCTGATCAACCCCCGCTCCATGAGCGATGCTCCGAGCAACCGTCGCACCTGACCGGAAAGCTCCTGGGCCGCAACAGCCGCTGCCAGAGCCTCCGCGGAAAGCTTGCCGCTGGCCACAAGAATCTCACCCAGCGCCGGCATCCCGGGCGCCTGCGCGCTGGTCAAGTGGCCGTCCACGAACCCCAGCGACGCCGTCGCTCCGTCGCGTTCGAGGAACAGCGTGCCCGTACGCTTCCCGAGGCTGACGAACTGGAGCACGTCGCTCACCGAGACGTCTTCCAGGCTGCCGTTGATAGCCATCGATTCGCTCCGCTTCCGTGCCGACCTGCCCGGGTCAGTCCCGTGCGCGCCGTCGGTCGCCGGCCAAGACGAAGCGCGCTACGAACGCCTTGCCCGAAGCCCCTTGATGAAGCTCGAGCGCATCCGCGAGACGCACAATCGCACCCAGACCCGTTCCCAAGCCTCCGCGGCTCAACAAGAGTTCTGGTGCGATCGGGCCCGCCGCGCTCGAGCCGTCGCGAAATGCGCTGTCCAAGTCCGGAATCTCCGGCCCCGTGTCATGGGCCACGATCATCAGCTCGTTCCTGCCATCACGCTTCGTTCGTTCTCTGACGATGAGAATTCCGCCGCCAGCGTGCCGTACCATGTTGGACGCCAGCTCGCACGCTACCAACGCGGCGCGCCCCGCCTGAACGGCGCTCAATCCGGCCTCCAACGCCATACCCCGCACCACCCGTGCTCCGCCGAGTGCGTCGGCGCGGGTCTGAATCGGCAGTCGTCTCTCGCTCGCCATCCGCAGCTCCCGCCCAGTCCGCGGCACGCACGCGCATGGTCAAGCTGACTTGCTCGCCGGCGTGGTGCGCTCGCGCTCTGCCTCGCGCAGGTAGATCTGCAAGGCATCGCGCAAATTGCGCACGGTCCGAAGCCCAACCAGGTCCACGCCGATGTGAGTCAACGTCTGGGCAATCCCCGGATTGATGCCGCTGAGAAAACACTCCGCGCCAAGCAGGCGCACGGCTTTTGCCATCTTGATGAAATGATCCGCCGTCTTGGTGTCCATCACGTCAATGCCCGTGATGTCCACGATCGCCATGCGCGCCTGTTTGACCACGATGCTCTCGAGCAGCTTCTCGGTCATTTCGGCGCTGCGCTGACTATCGACGATACCCACCACTGGCAGACAGAGCACCCCTCCCCAGACCTCGATGATCGGAGTCGAGAGGTCGCGAATTGCGGCTTGCTGCATCTGAATTGTTTCCAGCTTTGCCTCGAGCTCGCGGTTCGTGGCCTCGTGCTTCGCGAGAAC
>WBZN01000991.1_pt1 | contig 18150 bp, 19 predicted proteins | sample 5204281 | NCBI WGS metagenome assembly WBZN01 (sample SAMN12344347, study PRJNA552823) | activated sludge metagenome | biome: Activated sludge suspended growth; feature: Nitrification reactor; material: Wastewater; isolation source: activated sludge from nitrification reactor of wastewater...
GGGTCTCGGTGGTGCCCAGCGCGACATCGAGCTCCTTCGACAGCACATCTTGATATTGCTTGGTCTTGGCCTCGGTCGCGGCGTTGGGCGTTACGGTTGCCGTGTCGATGATGCGGAATTCCGGCCACCACTTGACGCTGCGGCTGCCGTCCTTGTCCTCGACATCGATCGCCAAGTCGACCGCGGTCACGTATTCCGCCTCCTCTTTCGATTCGACCAGCACCGATTTGCCGTCGAACAGAAGCGCCAGATCGTGGTCATCCCCTGACAGGATCACATCGAAGGCATGGCTCTCGAACATCGCACGATCCTGGGCGCGGTTGGCATGGGCGACCGCCACCACCAGATCGGCGCCCGCGGCGCGCAGCTTGGCCGCCTCGGCGATGCCGGTCTCCACCGTGGGCAGGAACTTGAGATCGCCCGGCGAGGATTTGAGGGGAGAGTCGTCCGCGGTGAGGCCAACCAGCCCGATCTTCGCGCCGCCGAACTCGTAGATCCTGGTCGCGGCGAAACCGGGCAGCGGCTTGTCGTCGGGCCCGAGCAGGTTGGCGGCGAAGAGCGGGAATTTGGCCTCGCCCATGCGCGCCTGGAACACGTCACGGCCGAAATCGTATTCGTGATTGCCCGGCACGAAGACGTCGGGCGGCATGGTGTTCAAGAGGTCGATGACGTGCTTGCCCTGGTCGAAGCTCGACATCAGCGAGGGCGAGATGGTGTCGCCGGCATGGGCATAGATCAGATTGCCGCCCTTGGCGCGCTCGGCCTCGACCACGCCGGCCAAGTGGGCGAAACCGCCGCGCGCACCGGCGCCGTCCAGCTTGTAGATGTCGTTGGTGAGCAGGAGGGTGACCTTGACCTGTTCGGCCAGGGCAGGCGCCGCAGCGATCAACAGGGCGGCGAGGGACAGGGCAAAACGGCAATACGTCGACCGCGACATGGCACATCCTCCCATCACTGATGAAAGAAGGAGTCTTACTCCGGGCCCGGCCCGCCTCGCAATGTCGGTACGGTTACGCCAGCGCCCGGTCCAGCGCCGCCAGCAGCCGCTCCACGTCGCGGTCGTCGTTGTAATGGGCGAGGCCGATGCGCACCACGCCGTCCTCGGCGGTCAGGCCCAGGGCCTTGATCAGCCGCGCCGCCCAGAAATCGCTGTGGCCGATGGCGATCTGGCTGGCGTTGAGCTTGGCGACGATCTCCGCCGAGCTTCTTCCAGGCATGTAGAAGGCAATGACCGGCGCCAGGCGGCCATCGCTCGACGGCTTGCGGCCGACGATGCGAACGCCCGGCTTGCCCTTGAGGAAGTTCTCGACCTTCTCCGCCAGGCGGATTTCATGCGCCATGATCAGCTGATAGACCCGCTGCAGCCGCGCATGGAAGGAATTGGCCGGTTCCAGCCGATGATGCGCGTGCAGCGCGTCGAAGTAATCGGCGATGCCGACGCAGCCGGCGGCGAATTCGTGGTTCGGGCCGCCGGGCAGGAACTTGTAGGCGATGTTGTCGTCGGGGATGAAATGATGATTGAGGCCGTGCGCCTTCTTCAACAGATCGCGCTTGCCGTAGAGCACCGATTGGTGCGGGCCGCAGACCTTGTAGAGGCTGAAGACGTAGAAGTCGCAGTCGAGCGCCTTCACGTCGACCGGGAAATGCGGCGCGAAGGCGGTGCCGTCGACGAAAGCCAGCGCGCCCACCGCATGGATCTTCTTCGCCAGCGCCGGCACGTCATGCACGATGGAGGCGACGTTGGAGCAATGGGTAAAGGCGACCAGCTTCGTGCGCGGCGACAGCAGCGTGTCCAATGCGTCGTATTGCAGCGCGCCGGTCGCGCGGTCGACCGGCCATTCGCGGATCACCAGGCCGAATTCCTCGAGCCGGCGCCAGGCGCCGACATTGGCCTCGTGATCCTGCTCGGTGACGATGATCTCGTCGCCGGCCTTGAACAACGGCCGCAGCGCCTGGGTCATCAGGTAGACATGCATGCTGGTCGAGGGGCCCAGCACGATCTCGTCATGGTCGGCGTTGATGAACTCGGCCATCAGATGCTTGCCGCGGGTGATGCGCTCCGTCGCCAGCTTGGACGAGGCGAAGTTCCAGTTCGGCTGCACCTGGGTCTGGCTCATGTATTCATGGGTGCGGTCGATCACCTGGCGCGGCACATAGGTGCCGCCGGCGTTCTCGACGAAGACCCAGCCATCGGCAAGGGGCGGGAACTGGTCGCGCACGAAGGCGGTATCGAGCGTGGTCATGATGGATGTTCCGATAGGTTCAGGCGGGCGTCTTGGCGGTGTCTTTCCCGCCCACTTCCTTGCCCCCATGGGCGGCGGACCATGCCTCGGGGTTCTCCAGGAACGCGCGGACTTCCTTGGCGTCGGCGGCATCCAGCGTGCCAAGGTCGCCGGCCACCTGCAGCACGTCGCGCCAGGTGGTGAGGCCGATCAGCTCGACACCCTGCGCCCGCAGATCCTCGACCGCCTGCGGAAAGATGCCGTAGTGGAAGACAACGAGGGCATGGCCGACCGTGCCGCCGGCGGTACGGATCGCATTGACGAAGTTGAGGATGCTGCCCCCCGCCGTGGCCAGATCCTCGACCAGCAGGGTGCGGCCACCTTCCGGCAGCACGCCTTCGATCTGGGCGTTGCGGCCGAAGCCCTTCGGCTTCTTGCGGATGTAGGACATCGGCAGGCCGAGCCTTTCTGCGATCCAGGCGGCATAGGCGATCCCGGCGGTCTCGCCGCCGGCGATCACGTCCAGGCTTTCGGTGCCGATCTCGCGGAAGATGGCGTCGACGGCATGGCCGATGATCATGGCGCGGGCGCGCGGGAAGCCGATGACCTTGCGGCAATCGACATAGACCGGGCTGGCCCGCCCCGAGGTCAGGGTGAAGGGCTCCCGCGGCCGCATCAGCACCGCCCCGATCTCCAGCAGGATGCGCGCCACCACCGGGCCGGACGGGCGGTCGCTGCCTTGCGGGCGCTGGACGACGGTGGGAGCGGTCAGGGTCATGGTGTCCTCTTGGGCGGGCGGAAAGGCGCCGGAGACGGTCGGCAGGACGGTCATAGAGCCTTTCCGGCCGGGATGAAAGCGGGTGCGGGCGCCGTGCTGCGGCGCCGTCCCGGCTAGGCGATGGCGGCGGAACTGCTTTAGCCTGCGAGCCGCCCCACCGCGGGGTCTACCCAGGCAGGCCCGTCTGGTTTTCGGGCCTGGCAGTCGCAGACGAGGAGTGCCAATGGCGGAGATCGAAGTCACCCGGAACGGCGCCACGGCGGAGGTCACCCTCAACCGGCCGGACAAGCGCAATGCGCTCAACCTCGCGATGTGGCGGGGGCTGGCGGAGATCTTTGGCGGGCTGGAAGCGGACGAGACGCTCCGCTGCGTCGTGCTGCGCGGCGCCGGGGGGAATTTCGCCGCCGGCGCCGATCTGGCGGAATTCGCGGTCCAGCGGGCTACCGCGGCGCAGGCCGAGGCCTATGGCCGGCAGATGCTCGCCGCCTTGTCCGCGATCCAGGCCTGCCGCCACCCGACCATCGCGGCGATCGAGGGGCTGTGCGTCGGCGGCGGGCTGGAGATCGCGGTCATGTGCGACCTGCGCCTGGCGACGGCGGATAGCCGCTTCGGCATCCCGATCCAGAAAGTGGGTATTGCGATGCCCTATCCCGAGCTCGCCGCCTTGACCCAGATCCTTGGCCCGACGGTCATGCTGGAGATGCTGCTGGAAGCCCAGCTGCACGATGCGGCCTGGGCGGAGCGCCGGGGCCTGGCGACCAGGGTGGTGGGGGATCTGGCGGCGGAGCTCCAGGCGGCGATCGGGCGAATCACCGCCGGCTCGCCCATGTCACACAGACATCACAAGCGGCTCGTCCGCCACGCCCTGCACGCGAACCTGACGGCAGATGATGAAACTGTCAGGTTGTCTTATGCCGCCGTGGAAACCGAGGATTATCGCGAGGGAATTCAAGCGTTTTTGGAACGACGCGCGGCAAATTTCACCGGCAATTGATAGATCTGGATTGGACGAAGCCGAATGCCAGGGTTACAGTAATTGCCGGGTGGATGGCTCCATGCCATCGTAAAGGGACGGTGACGGCCAATGGAAGAGCTGCGAAAAGGCCTGCGCATGCCATACGGCGATTTCTGGATCGCCTATCTGGACGCGCATCGCAACCCCGCGACACGGGCGATGCACTATCTGGCAACGATCACGGGAATGGCTGGCACGGCGGTCGCGATCTGGTTCGAGATCCTGTGGCTGATGGCGGGCGGCATCGGCATCGCGGTGATGATGGCGGTGACCTCGCATTGGTGGATCGAGCACAACCGGCCGCTGATCCGCGTCAATCCGTTCTATGGCGCGGTCTCCGATCTGCGGATGTGCTGGCTGGCCCTCACCGGCCGCCTGCGCGGCGAATACGCCCGCCTCGGCCTGGGCTTGCCGGCGCCGAGGCCGGTACGTGGCGGCGGCGTTCCCAGCAACGACCCGACGGCGCCGTTCACCCGGGCCGCCTGAGGCTTCGTCCTCGCCGCGCACCCCGCGGGCGCATCGCCCCGCGCAGCAGCCGGTATCCGGCCAACACTCAGGATTTCGGCGCGAGGAAGCGATAGGTGGCGTCGCCGCGGGCGACCGGCCGGCCGTCTTCCGTCCTGACCTCCGCGGTGGCGTAGCCGATGGTGCGGCCGCCGCCGATGTGCCGCCCGGTGGCGACCAGCACGTCGCCCAGCTTGGCCTGCCCCAGAAACTGCATCGACAGCGCGACGGTGACGGCGGGCAGGATCTGATCCGGCCCCTTGGCCAGGGCGACGGCGATGCCGGTCGCGGTGTCGATCAGCGTTGCCAGAACGCCCCCATGCGGAACCTCAAGGCGGTTCAGGTGTTTGGGTTCCACCAGCAGTTCAAGCTCGGCGAAGCCGATGGCGCGGCTGCGCAGCTTATAGCCGATCAGCTGGGCGTAGCCGCTTTGCGGAGGCTGGCCGTCCTCGTTGATCAAGCGGGTATTCTGGCTGGCGTCGCTCATTGTTCTCTGCGCTGTCCGGGAGATGCTGCGGCATGATCGGTGCCCGGCCTTGCCAGCTCAAGGGAAATCCTCAAGACTGCGCTCGCGGCCAGGGATGGACCGTCCGGACGGCAGTCGCGCCGGTGCGTGCGCGCGGCCTTGGATGCCTTGGGATGCAGTGTTGGGGACAGTCGCGCGGATGATCGATCTCTATACCTGGGGCACGCCCAACGGGCACAAAGTGCACATCATGCTCGAGGAACTGGGCCTGCCGTATCGCGTCCACAAGGTGAATATCGGGGCCAAGGAGCAGTTCCGCCCCGAATACCTGAGGATCAATCCGAACAACAAGATCCCGGCGATGATCGACCAGGACGGCCCGGACGGCGCACCGATCACGGTTTTCGAATCCGGCGCGATCCTGTTCTATCTCGGCGAAAAGACCGGCCGCCTGCTGCCGGCCGAGGGCGAGGCGCGGGCCCGGGTACTGGAATGGCTGATGTTCCAGATGGGCAATGTCGGGCCGATGTTCGGGCAGTGCTACCACTTCAAGAGTTCGGCGCCGGAGCGCATTCCCTACGCCATCGACCGCTACACGCGCGAAGTTGGCCGGCTCTATGCGGTGATGGACAAGCGCCTGGCGCAGAACGCCTATCTGGGCGGCGCCGAATTCTCCATCGCCGACATCGCCTGCTGGCCCTGGATCAAGAATCCGCCGGCCTATGACCAGCGGCCGGAGGATTTTCCGCACGTGAAGCGCTGGATCGCCAAGATCGCCGAACGTCCGACAGTGAAGCGCGCGCTGCGCGTGCTGGACAAGGCGTGAGGGGGCCACGGCGATGATCGACCTCTATACCTGGCCCACGCCGAACGGCCACAAGGTGCATATCGCGCTGGAGGAAATGGGCCTGCCCTATGCCGTTCACGCGATCGACATCGGCGCCGGCGATCAGTTCAAACCCGAATTCCTGAAGATCAGTCCCAACAACAAGGTTCCGGCCATCGTCGACCGCGAAGGGCCGGGGGGAAAACCGCTGGCGCTGTTCGAATCCGGCGCCATCCTGATCTATCTGGCCGAGAAGACCGGCAAGCTGCTGGCGCCGCGGGGCGCCCAGCGTTACGCCGCGATCCAGTGGCTGATGTTCCAGATGAGCGGCGTCGGGCCGATGCTGGGCCAGGCGCATCACTTCCGCGTCTATGCGCCGGAGGTTTTCCCCTATGCGATCGACCGCTACACCAACGAGGCGAAGCGCCTCTATGGCGTCCTCGACCGCCGCCTCGGCGAAGCGGGCTATCTGGCGGGCGCGGAATACGGCATCGCCGACATCGCCACCTTTCCCTGGCTGCGCTACTGGGAGCGGCAGGGCGTAGCGCTGGCGGACTATCCCAACGTGCACCGCTGGTTGGATGTCATCGCCGCGCGGCCGGCGGTGCAGCGCGGGCTGCAGGTGCTGGCCGAACACGCGCGCAAGGAACCGATCACCGAGGCGCAGCGCGAGGTGCTGTTCGGCGCCACGCAATACGAGCGGCGCTGAGCCGCCACGGACGCAAAAAATCGGCCGATGCAGGCTCCATGCACCGGCCGGTGAGTGAACCTCGACAGGCAGTCGAGCTCGTCAGCGCCAGCGCGCCAGCAACCCGTCGACAATGGCCTCCACCTCGCACGGCTCGATGCCGGCGTCGCGCAACAGGCGGTCGTCGACCCGGCGCAGAACCTTCAGGATCGCGTGGCGGCGCCAGTGCAGCCACACCCCGCGCAGGATTGCGGCCAGAACCGGAATCGGGCCGCGCGCGCCGTGGCGGCGGCCGGCGGGATGCTGCAGGCGCGCGGCCGGCGGCAACGCGGAACAGGCGGCGGTCAGGTTGCTCATCATTAGACCTACTTGTCGAAGGGACATCGGGTCCCCACTCTCGGTTTGATAATTGGCCTATCAACCAGGCGATTCAAACGAATCCTGCTTGACGGATTGCTGAGCCAGATTTGAAGATGGGCGGATGACGAGGGTTGTGAACCTGGCGGCGCTCCGCGGCTTCGAGGCGGCATCGCGGCATCTCAGCTTCACCCGCGCGGCGGCGGAGCTGAACGTGACGCCGGCCGCCATCAGCCATGCGATCCGCGAGCTGGAATTGGACCTCAAGGTCAAGCTGTTCGAACGCTCAAGCCGCGTCGTGCGGTTGACGGCGGCGGGCGAGAGCCTGGCGCGCGCGGTGACCGACGGTCTCGGCACCATCACGCGCGCGGTGCAGCGGCTGCGCGCGGCGGAGGGCCGGCCGAAGCTGGTGGTCACGACCTCGCCGTCGCTGGCGGCGAAGTGGCTGGTGCCGCGGCTCGATCGCTTCCTCGCCCGGCATCCGGAAGTTGACGTGCGCATCGACGTGGCGCCGCGGCTGCTGGATTTCGCCGAGGATGCCGTCGACATCGGCATCCGTTTCGGCGTCGGCGACTATCCGGGCCTGATCGCCGAGCGGCTGTTCGAGGAGAGCGTGTTTCCCGTGTGCAGCCCGCAGCTGCTGAGGAGCAAGCGGCCGCTGCGCCACCCCCGCGACCTGCGGCACCAAACCCTCATCCACATCGAATGGGACGCGCAATGGGCGACCTGGCCCAACTGGGCGATGTGGCTGCGCGCGGCCGGTGCGCCGGACGTGGATGCGACGCGGGGCCTGCATTTCGGCCAGACCGCGCTGGCCCTGCAGGCGGCGCTGGACGGGCAGGGGGTCGCCCTCGGCGATTCCACGCTGGTCGCCGACGACCTCGCCGCCGGCCGGCTGGTGCGCCCCTTCGCCATGGCGCTGAAAGGCCCGGCGCAGTTCGCCTATCACCTGGTGCATGCGCCTCAGCGCGCGGAGGAGCCGCTGATCAAGGCGTTCCGGCGCTGGATCCTCGACGAGGTCTCGAGCACGCGGCTGGCGGAATCCACGCTGCCCGATGCCGGTGCGCGCGCGGGACGGAGCAGCGGGCCGGGAACCCGCGCAGGCCGCGCGGGTCGTCGGGCTTGATCACGGCTGCTGGCGCCGGAACGCCGCCAGTTCCTGGCGCAACCAGTCGCCGGCCAGCTCCGGCGCCGCGCCGCAGCGGACCAGGTAGGGCTGCCCGCTCATCAGGCTCTTGCTCGCGGCGAGATCGATGAAGTCCTCGGCGGTCGCGATCCGGTCGCGGAAATGGGCGTATTTGTCCTTGATGTGGGCGACGGCCTCGGCGCCGGAATATGCCGTGTCGTTGCGGATGAAGGCGCAGGGCGACGCGGCGATGAAACCGAGCAGATGGTCGATTTCGACGCTGGGCGTGGCGGCGTGGCTGGCGCCGGCCGCGCAGAACAGGCCGCACAAGACGGCGAGGGTACGGAGGCCGGGCAGCCGCATGACTTGTCCCATCGTTACAACTTTTGCCCGCAGGCGGATATGCGCGCAGCCTAGCGGGGATGATGGTCCCCGGCAATCCGGCCGGTTGCCGGGATGCTCCCCGCGGCCGGGGCGGGTTCCGAGGCCGAGGCGGGTTCCGAGGTTTGACATTTGCACCCCCCGCCCTTAAGGAGAGGGCGCGCATACGCCGTGGCGCAAGTCGCTCACGGCGGAGGGGTGGCCGAGCGGCTGAAGGCGGCGGTTTGCTAAACCGTTATAGGGACCTAAATCCCTATCGGGGGTTCGAATCCCCCTCCCTCCGCCAAATAATCTTTGTGCGTCAGCTTTGCATGAACATGGCACAAACGGTGGCGGATGCGGCGGCGGCGGTTCGCGCCGCCAACGATACGTCCCATGGTTTGGCCGCCTCGCTCTACACCGACAATCGGCACATCGCCCTCATGATCGCGCGCACCATCCGCCCCGGAACACTCTCGACTGGTTGCTTCCTGGCGGGGGCGAAGCTGCGCCCTTCGACGGGCGGGAAGAATTCGCCGATCTGGCGCCGGCGCGGCGGATCGGCAAGCCGGATGAGGTGGCCAGCCATGATCGGCTTCCCGGCCTCCGCCGATGCCAGCTGTGCGACGGGCGAGGCCGTTCATGTGAAGGGCGGGTTCAATTGACCAGGCCCAGGTGCCGCCGGCGCCGGGCGATATGACCTGAAGGAGACGACGGTGACATCCAACATTTTCAGCGGCTGCATTCCCGCCTTGATGACCCCCTGCAAGGCGGACCGCACGCCGGACTTCGACGCGCTGGTGCGCAAAGGCAAGGAACTGATCGCGGCGGGCATGTCGGCGGTGGTCTATTGCGGTTCGATGGGCGATTGGCCGCTGCTGACCGACGAGGAACGCAAGACCGGTGTCGAGCGGCTGGTGCAGGCCGGCATTCCTGTGATCGTCGGAACCGGCGCACAGAATCCCGCACGGGCCGCCTCTTTCGCCGCGCACGCCAAGAAGGTCGGCGCCAAGGGCCTGATGGTGATTCCCCGTGTCTTGTCGCGGGGCAGCGTCGTCAGCGCGCAGCGGGCGCACTTCGCCGGAATCCTGGAGGCTGCGGTCGACCTGCCCTCGGTCATCTACAACAGCCCCTATTATGGCTTCGAAACGAAAGCGGATCTGTTCTTCGATCTGCGCAAGCAATACCCGCACCTGGTCGGCTTCAAGGAGTTCGGCGGCGCGGCCTCGCTCACCTACGCGGCGCAGAACATCATCAGCGGCGATCCGAGCCTGACCTTGATGGTCGGTGTCGACACGCAGGTCTTCCACGGCTTCGTCAATTGCGGCGCGACCGGCGCCATCACCGGGATCGGCAATGTGCTGCCGAGAGAGGTTCTGCACCTCGTCGCCTTGTGCGAGCAGGCCGCCAAGGGCGACGCGGAAGCCCGCCGCCGCGCCCTTGAGCTCGACCAGGCTCTGACCGTTCTGTCCACCTTCGACGAGGGGCCGGACCTTGTCCTCTATTACAAGCACCTGATGGTGATGGAAGGCAGCCCCGAGTACAAGTTGCATTTCAATGCATCCGACCAGCTCAGCACTAGCCAGCGCGCCTTCTGCGAGGAGCAGCTGCGCCAGTTCAAGGCGTGGTACGCCAAGTGGTCTGCCGCGCCGCGTTGAATGATCCATTGCAACTGGCGCCCGACGGCGGCGCAACAATTCCGCTATTGGCCAGAGCGAGACGCTTCCGAGGACTTCCGCCGCCCTGTCGGCATCGTTTGCTCGCGATCAAGCCTTTGGCGATCGCTGTCTCCGCCTAGGGCCGGCGCTCCGGCCCTTCCAGCGCCGATATCGGAACCGGTTTCACCGGCGGCCGCGGCGCGGCGAAGGAGAACTCGTCCGGCCGTGCGCCGGACTGCCGGCACATGCGCTCCACCGCCTCGGGCACGCAATAGCGGCCCTGGCAGCGGCCCATTCCCATGCGCGACTGGCGCTTGATCGAGCCGATGCCGTCGCCGCCGGCAGCCTGAATTGCCTCGAGCTGCGCCAGCGCCACGCCTTCGCAGCGGCAAACCTCCACTTCGGGCGCACAGAGTTCGGCCGGCCAGCGCGCGGCGAAGAACCGCCACAGCGCCGCCTGGAAGCGCCGATGGCGACCGATGGCGCGCCGCGCCGCGCGCAGATCCCGGGCCGCAGCGGCGGAGGCCGCCGCGCCGGCCGCCTCCGCCGCCGCGACGATGCCGGCCACGACGCCCTCGGCGATCGCCGCGCGCGCGCCGTTGAGGCCGCAGCAATCGCCGATGCCAAAGACGCCCGGCGTGGTGGTGCGCAGATCCGCATCCCGCTGGGTCACCAGGTGGCGCCGGCGGTCGTCATAGACGTGGCGGCAGCCGAGCAGCCGCAGCAGCTCGTTGCTCGGCAGGAAGCCGTAGCCCATGCAAACGGCATCGGCGGCGATCTCGCGCGGCGGAGCACCGTTCGGCCCGTTCGCCGCAAGCGTGGCGACCAGGCCGGGACGTACCTGCGCGAGGGTGGTGCCGAAATGGACCGGCACGCCGCGGCGGCGCAGCTCACGCAGATAGCCGAAACCCTGCAGCAGCAGTCCGGGCGATGACGTCGCCATGGCCGCAAGCGCGTCCAGTCGCGCCATGCCCGGTGGCGGCGCAAGCTCGGCCACCGCCGCGACATCGGCGCCGGCGCGCTGCAGTTCAAGCGCCACCTGGAGATTGAGCGGGCCGTTGCCGGCGACCACGATGCGCTTGCCCGCGAGCACGCGGTAGCTGCGCAGGAGGGTCTGGGCCGCGCCGGTCGTCATCACACCGGGAAGAGTCCAGCCCGGCAGCGGCAAGGCACGCTCATACGCGCCGGTGGCGACGATGAGCCGCCGCGGCCGAAGCTCGACCGCGACACCCTGCCAGACGATGGTGACCGACAAGGGCAGCGCCGCGTTCACCGCCATGCCCTCGACGACCGTCACACTGGCGGCCTGCGTGCGGGCGATCAGCCGGCGGCCTTCGGCGAATTGCGGGTCGTCGGCGCCGTCCCGCCCCGACATGCCGGCGTGAGGCTGCTTGAAATACTGGCCGCCCGGTGTCGGCCGCTCGTCGACCAGCACGACGCGCGCGCCGCACTTGGCCGCCGCGGCGGCGGCCGTCAATCCCGCGGCGCCGCCGCCGATGACCAGCACATCGGGATCGATCGGGAAGGCCGGCGTCGGCCGCGCCAGGGCCGGAACCAGCGGGATGCGCGCCGGGGTGACATGACGCCGAACCGCGATCGGCTTGGTGACCTTGGTCATGCAGGCGCGCTGCGCCGGCTCGCCGTCGATCTCGACCAGGCATTCCTGGCACACGCCCATGCCGCAGAAGAGGCCGCGCGGCGCGCCGTCGCGCGTCAGGCGGAGGTCCCGGATGCCGGCCGCGGTCAGCGCCGCGGCGATGGTCTCGCCGGGCCGCGCGGCCACCGGCGCGCCCTCGAAGGTGATGGCGATCGTCGGATCGGCGGCGCCGAGATCGAAGCCGGCCGCCCGCATCAGGCTTGTCCTTTCGGGCGGCTTGCACGGTGCAGCAGCAGCGCCATCAGCTCGCGGTCGCGCCAGGCGACCCGGTAGGCCCAGTCTTCCAGCGGCAGCGTGCGGCGGCGCTCGTCGACCACCTTCGCCACCGTTTCGGGCGTCCAGGCGGGGAGGGTTTCGCCGCGCTCGGCGCCCATGCGCCGATAGGCCGGCAGCATGCGCTCGGCATGCGCGGCGATGCCGCCGCGGGTGTTGAGATCGACCGTCTCGAACGGCCCGACCACCGACCAGCGCAATCCCAGCCCGTCACGCACGAGGCGATCGATGTCGGCCGCGTCGGCGACGCCGTCGCGCACCAGGGCATAGGCCTCGCGCAACAGCGCCCCCTGCAGCCGGTTGAAGACGAAGCCCTCGACTTCGCGGCGCACGAGTATGGGGTTCATGTCCATTCCGGTCATCAGCGCCATGGTGCGGTCGATGACGGCGGGGTCCGTGAAAGGCGCCGGCACCACTTCGACCACCCGCAGCAGGTACGGCGGATTGCCGGGATGGACCACGAGGCAGCGCCCGCGGAAGGCGCAGGCCGCCGCCGTTTCGGAGGCCGGAATGAACGAGGATGAGCTCGCCACGATCGCATCAGCGCGGAGCAGCGGCGCGAGCGCGGCCAGGAGATCGCGTTTGGCCTCCAGCCGCTCGGGGATGCATTCCTGGACATAGCCGGCATCGGCAACAGCGGCGGCAAGTTCCGCATGATAGGCGACCCGCGCGGCGACCACCGCCACATCGCCCGGCAACAACCCGACGCGCGCCAGGTCGGCGAGGCGGGCGGCGAGTTCGCGGCGGGACTCGTCGCGCCGGGTGGCGTCGACATCCTGCAGCGCGACCGCATGCCCGGCCGCGGCGAAGACAATCGCCCAGGCGGTGCCGATGCTGCCCGCGCCGATGATCGCGATGCGCTGCGCGCCGCCGGTCTGCTCGTCGCTGTCGATGTCGGCCTCCCCTAACACCTGGCACCTCAACGCATACACAGTGTATACAGGGGACGGCGAACTCGGCTAGTCGCAAGGGAGCGGAACGACGTGTTCGAACTGACCGGCAAGACCATCCTCCTCACCGGCGCCTCCAAAGGCATCGGTGCCGCCATCGCGCAATCGCTCGGCGCCGCCGGCGCGCACCTGATCGCGCAGTACGGCGGCGACCGCAAGGGGGCGGAAGCGGCGACCCGCGATATCCCGCCGGATCGGGTCAAGCTCATCGCCGCCGATCTGGCGACGACGGCGGAAGCCGACCGGCTGTGGCGCGAGGCGATGGCCTGGCGCGGGCGCATCGATGTGCTGATCAACAATGCGGCGGTCATGCGCCTCAAAGGCGGCATCACCGACGACGACGCGACCTGGGACGCGGTCTGGGACGAGGCGCTGCGGGTGAACACCCTGTCGCCCGCCCGCCTCATGCGCCATGCGGTGCGGCATTACCTCGAGGTCGGCGGCGGCACGCTGGTCACCATGTCGAGCTGGGCGGCGCAGCGCGGCCCGGGCAATCCGGCGCTGATCGCCTATGCGGCCTCGAAGGGCGCCATTCTTTCGGCCACCCGGACGATCGCGCGCAACTATGCGAAGAACAACATCCTGGCCTATGTGGTGGCGCCCGGCGTGGTGCGCACGAGGTTGTCGGAACAGGCCGCCGAGGCCACCGGCGGCGAGGCGGCGGTGACCGCCGGGCTCGCCATGGGCGAATGGGTGCCGCCCGGCGACATCGCCAGCCTGGTGACTTTTCTGTCGAGCGGCACCTGCCGGCACCTCACCGGCGCGACGCTCGACATCAACGGAGCCAGCTACATCCGCTGACCGCCCCGCGGGCGGATCGGCCGGATCGGCCGGCTATCGCGCGGCGTATTGCGCCGCCGGGCGCTTGCCGTCGATCTCGTCCATCAGCCGGTCCAGTTCGCGGATGACCGACATGATGGCCTTCACCCGCTGCGCCCCTTCCTGACCGAGAGCCTCGAACGTGGTGAGCGGCGGGCGCACGTCGCCGACCGGGTAGCCCTGCGCCGCGGCGATCGCCTTCGAATAGCACTGGTGGCCATAGGTCGGATGGCCTTCCATCAGCGTGGCGTTGATGCGGTTGATGAGGCGCTCGATCTTCTTGGCGTCGTCCCAGCGGCCCTCGGCGCAGAAATCGCAGATCCGCGTCGAGGCGCGCGGGAAGTAATTGCCCCACGGATTGACGTAGCCGACTGCGCCGTAGAGATAGGATTCGACGATGCGCTGGCCGGCGAAGACGTTCATCAGGCCGTCGGTCTCTTCGATGATGTCGTAAACGCGCGCCATGTCCTGGCTCGCTTCCTTGATGTAGCGGATCTGCTCGAAGCTGCGCGTCAGCTTGGCCACCAGCTTCGCCGACATGTCGACATTGGAGGTGAACGGATTGTTGTAGAGCATGATCGGGATCGAGACCTTGGCGCAGATTGCCTTGTAATAGGCGAAGATCTCGTCCTCGGTCGGGGTGTAGTAGTAGGGCGGCACGATCATCAGACCGTCGGCGCCAAGCCGTTCCGCCTCGGCCGAATAGCGCACCGCTCTCGGCGTATGGGCATTCATCGTGCCGACCAGCACCGGGATCCGCTTGTTGATGTGCTTCACCGTCGCCTCGACGAACTCGGTCCGCTCGTCGTCATCGACGGTCAGGAACTCGCCCGTGGTGCCGAGAATGATGATGCCGGGAACGCCCTCGGCCAACTGCCAGTCGAGGAACTTCCGCCACGCCGGCAGGTCGAGCTTGCTGCCATCCGGCGTGAAGGGGGTGATGGTGACGGCGAAGCTGCCGCGGAAATTGTGGGTCATGGCAATATCCTGCTCACAAGCTGATGGACGGGGGACTCAGGTCTCGATCGCATGCCCTGCGCAGCGGAAAGGCGACGCCCGGTCCCGCCGGGGGCGGCATCGCGGCGCGCCCGGGCCCAGCGGGCACGGAATTGGTCGGCACGGGATCGGCCACGCAAGCACCCGTCGCGCCGTCGCGCCCCGGCGCCGCGCGCCCGCCAACCCGCTGCTTGAATTCGGTCATATCGCCGCAATCCGCATTTGCCTAGGCTGCACCGGTCCGTCGATCGGTCCACGGCGCTCCGCAATCCCTTGGCCAGTCTAGGCAATATGCAACGTGTCGACAAGAAGCTAACACACAGTATACAAGACGGAAAAGCCGCGGGCAGGGGAATTGGGGCCGGAAAAGCCGGCCCCGGCAAGGCCGGGAGCGCTGCGCGATGACGGCGGGCAACACCGACATTCTGATCATCGGCGGCGGGCTTGCCGGCTGCGCCATGGCCTATTTCCTCGCCCAGGAAGGCGCCGAGGTCCTGCTGATCGAGCGGCACGACCTCAATACCCTCGCCTCGGGCAGCAATTCCGGAAGCCTCCACGCGCAGATCCCGTACGAACCCTTCGTGCTCGAAGGCGAGGCCTTCGCCCGCGGGTTCCAGCCGGTCATTCCCCTCATGCTGCGCTCGATCGAGATGTGGAAGGAGCTGGAGGCCGAGCTCGGCGCCGATTTCGAGGTGAGCACGCCGGGCGGCATCCTGGTGGCCGAGACCGAGGCGCAGATGGCGGATGTCAGGCGGAAGGCCAAGCTGGAGCAGGAAGCCGGGCTCGCCGTCCATATCCTCGGCCGCGGCGAGCTCGCGGCGATCGCCCCCTATCTGTCGCCGCGCATGGTCGGCGGGTCGCATTGCCCGGCGGAAGGCAAGGCCAATCCGCTGAAGGCGGCGACGAGTTTCGCCCGCGCCGCGGAGCGCCTGGGCGCCCGCATCCTGCGTTCGACGGCGTTGCAGCAGCTCTCGGCCGAGGCGGCGGGATTCCTGGCCCACACCGATGCCGGAACCATCCGCGCCCGGCGCGTCGTCAATTGCGCCGGCGCGGAGGCCGGGCGCGTTGCCCGCATGGTCGGGCTGGCGCTCGAGATCGAGGGCTTTCCCATCCAGGTCAACATCACCGAACCGATCCAGCCGCTGGTGACGCATCTGATCTATTCGGCGGGCGACCGGCTGACGCTCAAGCAGACCCGCAACGGCGGCATGGTGATCGGCGGCGGCTGGTCGGCGCGCATCGACGGCGCGACCGGAAGGCCGCTGGTCAATGCGGACGCGATCGCGCCCAACCTGCGCGCGGCGACGACGATGGTTCCCGCCTTGGCCGGCGTGAACCTGGTCCGGACCTGGCCCGCCATCGTCAATGGCACGGCCGACTGGCGGCCCATCTTCGGCGAGGCGCCGAAGGTCAAGGGCTTCTTCACCTGCATGTTCCCCTGGATGGGGTTCACCGCCGGGCCGGCCTCGGCGCGCCTGGTGGCCGATGCCGTCATGGGCCGCAAGCCGCCGCAGGCCTTCGCCCAGTTCTTCCTGTGACGGATCAGGTGGACAGAAAGCCGCGATCTCCTCCGGCGCCGCCGGTGACCAGGGCCATGCGGCCGGCGAGAAGATCGGGGCTGAATCCAGGAATGACCGGCATCAGCGCCCCGCCGCGATATGGCGGGCGGCGAGATAGCCGAAGGTCATCGCCGAGCCGATGGTGATCCCCGCCGCCGGATAGTCGCCGCCCATCGCGCTCGCCGCGTCGTTGCCCGCGGCGTAGAGGCCCGGAACCGGCGCCCTGTCGCCGTCCAGCACACGGGCGCAGCCATCGGTCCTGAGACCGACGAAGGTGGCGATATCGCCGGGCACGACGCGGACAGCATAGAACGGCGGGTCGACGATGGGCGCCAGGCACGGGTTGGGTTTGTGCGCGGCATCGCCATTGGCCCGATTGTAGAGGCTGGAGCCCTTGCCGAACTGCGGATCCTCGCCGCGTGCGGCATCGCGGTTGAAGGCCGCCACCGTGGCGCCGAGAGCGGCGGCGTCGATCCCGGCCGCGGCGGCAAGGCCGGCGATGTCATTGGCGCGCTTCAGATAGCCGGTGGCCAGGAACGGCGCGAGGCGCGCCGGAGCGGGCGGCGCCGCGCCGAGCCCATAGCGGCGCACCGCGCGGTGGTCGGCGATGAGCCATACGGCGACTTCGGCCTCCGCCCGGCAGGCCTCGATCATGGCGGGAACGAAGCGGTGGTAGACATCGGCCTCGTTGGCGAAGCGCCGCCCCGCGCGGGTGACGGCGATGACGCCCGGCTTGCCGCGATCGATGTAGTGCGGAAACGGGACCGGGGCCCCGCTTGGCTGCGGCACCAGGGAAACCGGCGTCCACGCCGCCGGCTGCGCCAGGTCCTCGTTCATCGCCCCGCCGGCGGCCAGCCCGAGCGCCAGGCCGTCGCCGGTATTGGTCGCGGGCGCCAGCGAGTGGTGCGGCTTGCCGGCCGCGACATGGGCATAGTAGCGCCGGCGCAGGGGCGCCGATCCCGGGAACCCGCCGCAGCTGAGGACCACGGCGCGCCGCGCGGCCACGGCCCGCTCCGCGCCATCGGCGACCACGATTGCGCCCGCCACCCGCCCGCCGTCGCGGGTCAGGCGGAGCGCGGGCGTATCCGTGTGAATGGCAACGCCCTTCTGCTTCAGGGCCAGCATCAGCGCAGCGATCAGGCCGTTGCCGTTGGCGATGCGCGTGCCCCTGGCGTGGCCCGACAGGCGATCCAGGGCATAGCGCGCGGTGACACCCGCGACATGGAGCGCCGCGCGCAGCGAGCGCCGCATGGCGAAGAAGTGCGGCAGGTCGCCGCTGGCGATGGTCATGCCGCCGAGGATCAGGGTCGAGGCAAGCGGCCTCCGCAGGCGCCGAAAATCGGCGCCGAGCCGCCGGCCGTCGAACAAGCCGGGGTTGAAAGCCCGCGCCCCCTGGGTGGCGCCGGGCAGCTCCTGGTGATAGTCGATCGAATAGGCGGAGAGCGAAAACCGCGCCTGCGACACGGCGTGGACGAAGGCCAGCATCTCCGCCGCGCCGTCGACATAGGCCGCCGCGCGTTGCGGCTCGACATGCGCGCCGGCCGCCGCCGCCAGGTAGGCGATCGCGGCTTCCCGGGAGTCGGCGAGGCCCAGTGCCCGTGCTTCGTCGCTGAGCGGAACCCAGATCATGCCTTCGGACAGCGCCGTGGTGCCGCCGATCACCGGCTCCTTCTCGATCACCGTGACGGCGAGGCCGGCATGCGCCGCCTTCAGCGCGCAGGTCAGCCCCGCGGCGCCCGACCCGACAACGAGAACGTCGCATTCCATGCCGATCGCGCCTCACGCCGGCGGTTTACTAATCGCCCGGCTATGACTATCATGCATACCTATTGTATACAAGTTTGCGGGGCGGCGATGATCAAAGTAGTCTGGCTGCTGAAGCGGGCGCCGCATCTG
>WBZN01000992.1_pt1 | contig 18138 bp, 23 predicted proteins | sample 5204281 | NCBI WGS metagenome assembly WBZN01 (sample SAMN12344347, study PRJNA552823) | activated sludge metagenome | biome: Activated sludge suspended growth; feature: Nitrification reactor; material: Wastewater; isolation source: activated sludge from nitrification reactor of wastewater...
TTCCCGCGGCGGCCGCCCCGACCTCGCCGGCCCGCAGGCACTGACTTTGGTCCGCGCGCCGACGCTGCTCATCGTCGGCGGCCGGGACGACGGCGTGATCGACCTCAACCGGCAGGCCTACGATCTCCTGCGCTGCGAGAAGAAGCTGGAGATCGTGCCGGGCGCGACCCACCTCTTCGAGGAGCCGGGTACGTTGGAGCAAGCGGCGGAGCATGCGGCAAGGTGGTTCCGGTCGCAGCTTGCGCCAAGAGACCGCTAAGCAATCAAGGGCTGCTGCCGCTCCTGGGTGCCCCCGGGACGTCAGCTGGCAACCTTGCCGGAAACGATGCTGTCGGCTGCCCGCAGCGCAAACGCCTGGATGGTCAGCGAGGGCGCTTCGCCCCCACCCGAAGAGGGGAACACGCTGGCATCGGTAATGTACAGATTCGGGTGGTCATGGCTGCGCCCTTGCGCATCGACGACGGCGTTGGCGGCCGAAGCCCCCATGCGGCAGGTGCCGAAAACATGGGTTGCCGAAAACAGGTCCCAGGCTCCGTATTCTTCAACCAGCGTGCTGGCTCCGGCTTCCTGCAGGAGCCTCCTCGACTGCGCGGCCATGAAGCGCAGTCGCGAGATTTCAGGTTGACCGAGGTGCGAATGGATCCGCGGCAACGCCATGCCGAATTCGTCCTTCCTGGCCGGGTCAAGATCGACCCGGCTTTCGTCGTTGGGCAGAAATTCGCCGAAGGCGCCGACCGAAAGGCAATGGCCAAATTGATTGCGGACGCCTTCTTTCAGGGCACGGCCAAACCCCTTGACGATGCGCGAGGCATAGGCAATCGGTCCGACCAGCCCGATTTCCTGGACGGCCGAATGAAAGCGGCAGCCGCCGATGACATCGGGAATGCCTTGCGGGCCGTTGAAATCCCAGCAGATGGCATCCGACGGCAGCCCGACGTGGCTGTTGCCCAGGTCGGGAACGATGCCGGTACTCGACCAGAAGACGCTTTCCATGAAATTGCGTCCGACCTGGCGGGAACTGTTGGCCAGCCCGTGCGGATGCTGCCGGCTGCGGTTGGCCAGCAGCAGGCGGGGGGTTTGTATGGCCCCGGCGGCGAGCACCAGTACCGGCGTTTCGACCCGGTAGGCCGTTTTGCCCTTGACGTATTCGATGGAGGCAATCCGGCCTCCCGCCGCCGGATGCAGGCGCAGCAGGCGGCTGTCGCTCCTCAGCGCCAACCGGCCGGTCTGTTCGGCTTTGCGAATGAATGTGACATCGGCCGAGCCCTTGTCACCCACCGGGCAACCGCGACTGCAGTTGCCGCAGTAATTGCATGCCGGGCGGCCATCGTAGGGCATGGAGAGCGCGGCACGCGAGTTGGCCTGCCAGTCCATCCCCAGCCTGCCGCCAGCTGCCTGCAGCCGCTTTGCCGCCGGGCTCAACGGGTGCGGCGGCAACGGGAATGGCGTGGAGCGCCAGCGGGCCCCCTGCTCGGCGGGTCCGGCGACGCCGATCAATTGCTCGCACAATCCGTAATAGGACTCTAGGTCGGCATAGGTGATCGGCCAGTCGCAGCCGACGCCAAAGCGGCTGCGCAGTTGCATGGCCTGCGGATGGAGGCGATGCGATTCGCCGACAAAGGCCAGCGTGCTGCCGCCGACGCCGAGCACGTGCCAGTAGCCGGGCCCCATCGGCTCGCGGGTTTCGCCACGCACGATCGGCCCGAATGCGGCGTTCCACGAGCGCAGGCTGCGTTCCCCGGGGTCCAGGTGGGCGAAAGGCCCAAAGCTGATTTCGGCCTGGCTGCCGCGGCGCCGCGGCATGACCTGGCGCTCCCAGTCGGGAAGATGCAGCTTGTAGTCGAGCGAGGGATTGAAGCGCGGCCCGGCCTCGAGCAACAGGACCTTCAGCCCCTGCGCACAGAGACGCCAGGCCGCAGCCGCACCGCCGGCGCCGGCGCCGGCCACGACGGCGTCGTAACGGGAGGTCATTGCCAGGGCGGCGGGTAACCCGAAGGTTGAGGGGGTGCCTTGATGGACAAGCCGTTCCAGGCAGCCGGGTTGCTGTAGTAGGTTTCCACGGCCGTCTGCCGGACCAGTTCATAAAAGCGCCGCGGTATCTGATTCCAGTCGGAAGTCGACATCCATTCGACCACTTTGTCTTGGTCTGAGGCCGCGAGGTCGGCAAAGGGGACCGTGCCTGTCAGGTCAAGCCACTGGCAGCCGAGGACAAGCAGGCGTTCGAAGCGGCGATCGAGACGGGCCAGGGCCCATAATTGCGCGTCCACGCGCAAGTCGCTGGCTGAAGCGGAAACCGCATCGCGCGGCAGCAGCGCATCCAGGAAGGCGGCCAATGTGCGTCGCGCCCCCGCCGATGGCCGGGTGGCGGAAAGCGCCGGGGCGATCGGCAGGCCTGCGGCCAAAAAGAAAGCGCCGACAACCTTGAGAAGTTGCCGGCGCAGGTCAGAGCGAAGCACGGGCAGCCGTTTCAGGCTTCAATCGTCCTCACGCCTGCAGGACGTCCCGACCAATACATAGCCGGAGGGACAGCTGAAAGTGGTGGTCTTGCCCCGGGGCTTGTCGTACTGCCCCTGGCTGTGCAGGGTTGCATAGGGCACGAAGCCCGGGTTCAGATAGCCATCGACCCCGGCCGAAACGTAGGGCGCATTGACGCCTACGCCCAGCAGCGGGGCGGACTTGATGAAATTGTAGCCAACGCCGATTTCACCCTGGAAATCTTCCTTGCCGTTCAGGTAGCTCAATTTGAGCATGCCGGGGGCCACGCCGCCGAGCAGGTTGATGTGGAAAGCCAGCTTGGCGCCCGTGGTATCGCCATCCGACTGCACCCTGGTGTTGGTCGCGCCCAGCACCAGCGCCGGCGTAAAGCCGCCCCCCCAGGTCCAGTTGAGACCGACGTAGGCGCGGGTTTGCGTCTTGCTGTCATGCCCCGTGGTCGTGGCCGAAGGGGGCGGGAGGGGAAAGCCTCCTGCAAACACAGCCGTGCTCAGGGTGAGGCCAGCCAATACCGATGCGAGGAAAGCGGCTTTCATGTCATTCCCTTTCATGCCATCCCCCCGGTCGAAGGGATAAATTGCGATTTTAGGTAGAACCGCCCGGATTTTCAAATATTTTTCATGACGATAACCTAACGCACCGGCACCGGCCCGGCGGCACCGCAGCGGCCTTCCCTGTACTATGGGCACATTCGACGATCCCGCCCCGGACCCGGCCATGCCCACTCCCCCGCCCTGCCCCCGATGCGCCATGGAGAACGTCTACCCCGACGGCGCCAATTTTGTCTGCGCAGATTGCGGCCATGAGTGGCCGATGGCGGCGGCGGCCGGCGCGGACGACGAAGCCGCTGCGGTGGTGCGCGACGCCAACGGCAACGTGCTGGCCGACGGCGACGCGGTGGTGCTGATCAAGGACCTGAAGGTGAAGGGCTCGTCGACCACGCTGAAGATGGGCACCAAGGTGAAAAGCATCCGCCTGGTCAGCGGCGGCGACCACGAGGTGGACTGCCGGATGGACGCCGGCAGCTTCATGCTGAAGGCCTGCTACCTGAAAAAGGTCTGAGGGCGCGAGCCTGTCGCCGTATCGCGGCGACTGACTTTCAGTCCGCCCGCACCCAGGTCTGCGTGCGGCCGATGAAAAGCACCGAGCCGCGCATCTCGAGCTTCTTGCCGCCTTCGATGACCGTCACCTTGGCGTTGTAGGTCTTGCCGTTGGCGGGGTCGAGGATGCTGCCGCCGGCGTAGACGCTTTCGCCGTTGTGCTTCAGGCCCGTGAGGATGGTCATGCCGATCACCGGCTGGCCCTTGCGCGGGTCGTCGCTTGCGCATTCGTCGCACTTCGAGTCCTGCTTGGCCGGGTCGAAGATCTTCTCGACCATGCCGGAATAGACGCCGTCCTTTTCCACGATGCGGACGACGGACTTCGGCTTCTTGGTCTCGTCGTCGATGGTGGTCCAGGTACCGACGGGCGAGAGGACCTCGGCCAGCACGGCAGTCGACAAGCCGGCGGCGAAGAGGGCAAGGCAGAGGCGGCTGGGCAGCGATGTCATGGCGGTCCTCCTTCTGGACGGGTGGGGGAATGGCGATGCCTGTCATTATCGCCTTTCCTGCCGCTGGCGCTAAGGTGCAATCTGCAACTGCCCGGGATCGAGCAGCAGGAAGCGGGCAAAGCGTCCCTCCTTGCGGTTGCCGTCATCGCTGACGACCACGATCCGCCGGCGGCCATCGATCACCGCCGGGCAGACGCCCTCGGCCCTTTCCAGGCCGGGCAGGCCGGGAATCGTGACGCGGCGTGCCGGCGTGCCGGGACGGCCGCTCCAGAACCAGAGCTGGAATTGCACCGGCTCGCGCGCGACCGGCCCGCCGATGACGAGATATCCGTCGAGGCAGGGAAACCAGGACATGCCGCGAATCCCGTTGCCGCCGAGGTCCAGCGTCTCCAGTCTGGCCGAGATGCGCGGCGCCTCGCCCGAATCGAAGATCGCCGCGGGATTCTCGACGCAGGCGACGAGGGCGCGCTTGCCGAGCAAGGGGCTGCGAAAGCCGATCAGCAGGCGCTGCGCGTCGGGACTCAGGTCGAGCGCCTCGATGTTCAGCCCGCCGCCGGCCTTGACGTCGCGTATCTCCGCTGCGGCCGCCAGCACCGGGTGCGCCGCCAGCAGGGCGGGTTTCAGCGCGTTCGACACCTTCGGCGCGACCACGCGGTCAGCCTCGATGCGGAAGCGGAGCAGCCTTTCGCGGGAGGCCTTCTCCTCGCCGTCGCTGTCGCGCGAATGCGAGGTGATGGCATAGATATGGCCGGATTGGTTGAGCGCGATCCCTTCGAGATCGTTCAGCTTCGGCAGATCCTGCGGCTTCTGGCGAACGGGGCTGCCGGTGACGGCGCCATCGGGGCCGATCGTGAGCAGGCTGAACGGATGCGTCTTCTCATCCTCGAGAACAAGGAAACGCCCGTCGGCAAGCTGCTGGATGGCGGACGGCTCATACAGGCCGTCCAGCGCGCGGAACAGGGGGCTGTCGTTCTGGGTCATCGCGCACCGATTATATCGGCGTCCCTCCGGGAAAACCGGCCCGGCCGGGTTCGCCGCCGCGTTCCCGGAACTGACTTTTGCTGCCATGCGGCCCTGAAAAGGCTATGATCCGCGAAGGTCCTCGTTTGCAGGATCGCCACGCATTCAACCCATCCAGGAGACACGCCATGGCCAAGAAAGCTGCGAAGAAATCCGCGGAAGCCGTCTACAAGATCGTCGAGGTGGTCGGCTCGAGCCCGACCTCGTTCGAGAATGCGGCCCGTTCTGCCGTCGAGGCGGCCGCGAAGACGCTGCGCGACCTGCGCGTCGCCGAAGTCACCAAGCTCGACATGAAGATCGACAAGTCCGGCAAGGTGGTCGCCTTCCGCGCACGCGTCTCGATGTCGTTCAAGTACGAAGGTTGAGCGCGAAGGCTGATGGGGAGCGGCGGCTGGGAACTGTTCGGCCTGGTCGTCCTCGCCGGCGGCGCCTGGCTGTGGCTAGACAGCCTCAAGGCGCGGGATGCCGGCATCGCCGCCGCCCGCGCCGCCTGCCAATCGGAGGACTTGCAGCTGCTCGACGACACGGTCGCCATCTCCAGCCTGCGGCTGGCGCGCAACGACGACGGCCGCCTGCTGCTGCGGCGGGTCTATGACTTCGAGTACAGCGATACCGGCGACAACCGGCGCAACGGCAGCGTGGTCATGCTCGGCCATCGCGTGGTCGTGCTGAATCTCGGCCTGCGGCTGGTGCCGCCGCAGCGGGCGCTGCATTGAGCGCCGTACCGGCGGGACTGACTTTCAATCAGCACTGCGCGCAGGACTCCAGCGGCAGCTCCCGCTTCAGCCAGCCCGGCCCGGCGGCGCTGCCGGCCATGCCTTCACTGACGTTGTAGACCCGGGTAAAGCCCTGCGCCTGGAGGAATTTCTGCGCGTGGCTGGTGCGGTTGCCGGTGCGGCAGATGAGGGCGATGGGGGCGTTCCTGTCGCCGCCGACGATCTGCAGCACCGAACTCAGCAGCACCTCGGGCCCGCGATGGAAATCGACCCGGCCGGCGCCCGGCGCAACGCCGGTCTGGCGCCACTCCTGCGGGGTGCGGATGTCGATCAGCCTGACCTTGCCCGCAGTGGCCGCGGCAAAGGCGTCGGGCGCGGACAGGTCGGGCCCGGCGTGGCTGTCACCTGCCGCCAGCGGCAGGGCCAGCATGGCTGCAATCGTGAGCAGTTTTTTCATGTCTGATTCCCGGGAAAATTTCATCAGCGTCCTATCCGACTGACCTTCAGTTGCGCTTCAAGCCGCTTGCCGCGTGGCTGCTGCGGCGCCGGTGCAGCAGGTGGCCGGCGGCGGCGATCAGCACGATCGCAAGCAGCAGCGCCCACGGCGCCATCCGGTCGAAGGTCGCCGCCCAGGCGCTCAGCTCGTTCAGCAGCAGGGCCCACAGGCTGATGGCGAAATAAGTCGACAGCAGCACGATGGCGAGGTTCATCCAGGGGCGCAGGCCGATCAGGAAGCCGATGATCGAGCCGACCACCGGGCCGGTCATCCAGAACGGCACGAAGACGAAAACGATCAGGCCGGCGATGCCGAATTTTCGCACCATGCCGCCGCGCGACGCCGCCGCCTCGTGCATGCGGGCGACGAAGGACTTCAGCGCGGGCAGGTCGAGCAGGTGGCGCCAGCTGAGGACGAACAGCGGGTAGAAGACGAGAACATGCAGGGTCTCGACCAGCATGTTGAGCGGCACGACCTGCAGGTGGCTCATGCCGCTGGCGTAGCCGAAGCTCATGCCGGCCCCCGGGCCGATCAGCAGGTTCAGGCCGGTCATCGCGGCGTACTGGAGAATGCTGTCCGGGAACAGCGTCCAGCCGATGCCGAAGCCGACCACCAGCAGGCCGGCCAGGACCAGGCCGGCCATCAGCATCCGGCCTTCGGCGCTCGCGAAAATCGCCCGGGTCTGCATGGAATTACTCTGCTCAGTGGGCGGGGTGCGATGCCCGCCACTGCGCCAGCCCTTCCAGGGCGGCGTCGAGGCTGCCCATGATGCGCACGCCCTCCTGCGCCGCGACCCGCTCGATGCCGGCGCCGCCGGCCCAGACCTCGATGTTGGCGGCGAGCATTCCGCGCAGCTGCTTCAGCAGCGGCGCCACCTGCCGCGTCGGAAACGCCGAGGAAAACGAGAGCGCGACGATGTCTGCCTGCTGGGCCCGCGCCGCCAGGCCGATGTCGGCAAGCGGCGTCTGCGTGCCGAGCGAGACGCAACCTGCGCCTTCCAGCGTCAGCAGCGCCTCCGACATGAGAATGCCGAGGATGTGCTGCTCTTCCGGCACGGTGGTGAGCAGGATGCGCGGGCGGCCGCTGCCCGGCGGCAGCGCGCCGATGGCCTGGCGCAGCAGGGCCTGCATCTGCTCGGTGTAGAGGTGTTCCTCGAAGACCTGGATTTCGCCGCGCATCCAGGCTTCGCCGATGGCGCGATTCAGCGCACTCACCGTTTCCAGGACGAACTGCTGCAGTCCCTGCCGGTGCAGGGCCTGCCGCAGGGCATTGCCGAGGGCCGGGATGTCGTGCTGGCGGATGAGGTCGACCACCGTCAGGTGCAGGCTGCCACCCGCGACCTCGTCCGGGGCCGCTTCCGCCGGCGCGGCGAGGGATGCCAGTTCTTCGTCGGGCTTCGCCAGAAGCCGCCCCGGACGCCAGCCCTGTCCCATCAAACGCTTGATTAATCTTAGCTTTTCAACCTGGTCGAAGGGATAGGCGCGCTCGCCGTGCTGGTCTCTTTCAGGGCGGGGAAAGCCGTAGCGGCGCTCCCAAACCCTCAGGGTGTCCTTGCCCAAACCCGTCTCGCGTTCGACGGCTGCAATGTTCATTAAAGTTTTGTTCATAATTGTCCTGGACAAATGCTTGACAAGTGGATTTCTGGTGTTTATATTAGCGTCAAGTTCATTATTTGTCCAGGACATTATTATGAAACCCTTCGATATTACGATTATTGCCGTCGCCCTCTCGGTATCCGTCCTGGCCTTTGCTGCGGATGAAAAATCCCTGGCTTCGGCCGGCGCTGCATGGCCCTCCGAAACGGTTTCGTTCGATTCTGACGACTGCCCTGTTGTCCAGGACAGCAAAGATATTCGTCTTTTGCTGCTGTACCACAATCCGGGGCTGGCGCAGACCCTGCCTGCCTGCCCGCCACCGCAGGAAGCCCGCCCCGCCAGAGCGACGCGAACCCTGCTGATCTGAAAGATGGACCTTCCCAACACGCAACGGAGACACGACATGAACGCACCGGAAAGATTCTTCCTGCCCGACATCCAGGCCAGCGCCGACCACCGCCAGCAGGCCATCAACAAGGTCGGCGTCAAGGGCCTGCGCTACCCGCTGGCCCTGTTCGACGGCCTGGGCCAGGTGCAGCACACCGTGGCGGAAGTGAGCATGGCGGTCGGCCTGTCGCCCGAAGTGAAGGGCACCCACATGTCGCGTTTCATCGAACTGCTGGAAAAGAAGCGCCCGGCGCTGACGCCCGAGCGGCTGCTGCGCATGCTCGACGAAATGCTGCGCCGGCTGGATGCAACCAGCGGCACGATCGAACTGGCTTTCCCCTATTTCATCTCCAAGGAGGCGCCGATCTCCGGCGTGGAAAGCCTGCTCGACTACGACGTGCGCCTGCGCGCCGAGAAGCACGCCGGCCTGCCCGCCGAACTGCACATGGAGATCGTGGCGCCGGTGACGAGCCTGTGCCCCTGCTCGAAGAAGATCTCCGACTACGGCGCCCATAACCAGCGCTCGCACATCACCCTCGACGTGCGCCTGCGCGAGCCGATGTCGCCGGACGCGCTGGTGCGCCTGGCCGAGGAGGAGGCCTCCTGCGAGGTGTTCGGCCTGCTCAAGCGGCCGGACGAGAAATGGGTCACCGAGCGCGCCTACGACAACCCGAAGTTCGTCGAGGACCTGGTGCGCGACATCGCCCTGCGCCTGAAGCGCGAGCCGCGCATCGCCGAGTGGACCGTCAAGTCCGAGAACTTCGAATCGATCCACAACCACTCGGCCTACGCCGAGATCAGCGGCAGCAACGGGGGGAACGCATGATGAACGCCAACCGCAAGCGCATCGCCGTCGTCGGCTCGGGCATCTCCGGGCTTTCCGCCGCCTGGCTGCTGGCGCAGCGCCACGCCGTGACGCTCTACGAGGCGGCGCCGCGCCTGGGCGGCCACACGAACACCGTCGACGTCACGCTCGACGGCGTGACGCATCCGGTCGACACCGGCTTCCTCGTCTTCAACCACAAGACCTACCCGAACCTCACCGCCCTCTTCGACCACCTCGGGGTGGGCAGCGTCGAGAGCGAGATGTCCTTCGCCGTCAGCCTCGAGTCGCCGGCGCTGGAATGGGCCGGCTCCAGCCTCGCCACGGTGTTCGGCCAGAAGCGCAACCTGGTGCGGCCGGAGTTCTGGCGCATGCTGGCCGACATCCTGCGCTTCAACCGCGAGAGCGTCGACTGGCTGCAGCGCCATGCCGACGACGGCATGACCTTGCGCGCCTTCCTCGCCGCGGGAAACTATTCGCGCGCCTTCTCCGACTGGTACCTGCTGCCGATGGCGGCGGCGATCTGGTCCTGCCCGGCCGGGCAGATGCTCGACTACCCGCTCGCCACCTTCGTGCGCTTCTGCCACAACCACGGTTTGCTGCAGGTCTTCGACCGTCCGGCCTGGCGCACCGTCCAGGGCGGCGGGCGCGAATACGTAAACAAGCTCGCCGCCGGCATCGAGGACATCCGCCTGTCTTCGCCGGTGCGGCGCGTCTTCCGCACGCCGCGCGGCATCCTCGTCGCCCACGACCGCGAGGTGGAGGAATTCGACCACGTCGTGCTGGCCTGCCACAGCGACCAGGCGCTGGCGATCCTCGACGAGGACGCCAGTCCGGCCGAGCGGCGCGCGCTCGCGGCCATCCGCTACGAACCCAACCATGCCGTGCTGCACACCGATGCCGCGCTGCTGCCGCGCGACCGCGGCCTGTGGTCGGCCTGGAACTACCTGTCGCGCCGCGACGGGCCCGAGCGCAACCCGGTCTCGGTCTCGTATCTCATCAACCGCCTGCAGCCGCTGCCCTTCAGCCAGCCGGTGGTGGTGACCCTCAACCCGCAGCGCGCGCCGGCACGGGAGAAGACGATCGCCTCGTTCACCTATGCCCATCCGATCTTCGACGGCCCGGCCATCGCCGCCCAGCGCGACCTGCCGGCGCTCTCCGGACGCGACCGCGTCTGGTTCTGCGGCGCCTGGAGCGGCTACGGCTTCCACGAGGACGGACTGCGCTCAGGCCTCGCCGTCGCCGGCGCCTTCGGCTGCCGCGCACCCTGGCACGGCCAGCTGGGCAAGGCGGCATGAGCTCGGCGCAGATCCTCTTCGGCTCGGTGATGCACCGCCGGCTGCGGCCGGCGCAGCACCGCTTCAGCTATCCGGTATTCGCCCTGCTGCTGCCGCTGCACCGCCTCGACGAGGCGGCCGCGCCCTGCTTCTCGGTGAACCGGCCCAACCTGTTCTCCTTCCGCTTCGAGGACCACGGCGCGCGCGACGGCTCGCATCCGCTGCCCTGGATCCGCGCCCTGCTGGCGCGCGAGGGCATCGCCGCCGACGGCGAGGTCTGGCTGCAATGTTTCCCGCGCATGCTCGGCTACGTCTTCAACCCGGTCAGCTTCTGGTATTGCCACGACCAAGACGGCCGGCTCGCGGCCGTGCTGGCCGAGGTGAACAACACCTTCGGCGAGCGCCACAACTACCTGGTCGCGCATGCGGACGGGCGTCCGATCCGCGACGGCGAGGCGCTCGAAGCGCGCAAGGTGTTCCATGTCTCGCCCTTCATGGCGGTGCGGGGCCACTACCGCTTCCGCTTCCATGCCCGGCCCGGCGAACCGCGCCGGCTGGCGCGGATCGACCACGCCGACGCCGAGGGCGACCTGCTGCACACGGCGATTTCCGGCCATGCCGTGCCGCTGACGGCGGCGCGCCTGGCGCGCGCCTTCTTCGGCTATCCGTGGATGACGCTCGGCGTGATGGCGCGCATCCACTGGCAGGCGCTGCGGCTGTGGCTGAAGCGGGTGCCCTTCTTCAGCAAACCCCAACCCCCGCTCGAGGAGACGACGCGATGAACACCTTCGACAACACCTTGTCCCTGCCCCTGCCCGCACGCGCCGGCCTGCCGGCATCGGCCCGCCCGCTGCTGCGGCTGCTCGAGCGTCTCGAAGGCGGCTCGCTCGAGCTGTCCCTGCCTGATGGCAGCTGCCGGATTTTCGCCGGCGCCGGCCCGCGCCACGCCGTCATGGAGATCCGCGACTGGGCAGTGTTCGATGCCGTGCTCGCGCGCGGCGACATCGGCCTCGCCGAGGCCTGGCTGGACGGCCAATGGGAGTCGCCCGACCTGGCCGCCCTGCTCACCCTGCTGGTGGAGAACCGCGAAAGGCTGTCGCGCGCGGTGTACGGCAACGCCTGGTCGCTCATCGGCGCGCGCCTGCGCCACTTCTTCAACGCCAACACGCGCGCCGGCTCGAAGCGCAACATCCTCGCCCACTACGACCTCGGCAACGACTTCTATCGCCTCTGGCTCGACCCGACCATGAGCTACTCGTCGGCGCTGTATGCAGGCGAGGCCCGCCCGCTCGCGGCGGCGCAGGAGGCGAAGAACCGGCGCATTCTGGAGAAACTGCAGGCGCGGCCCGGCCAGCGCGTGCTCGAAATCGGCTGCGGCTGGGGCGGCTTCGCCGAACTGGCGGCGCGCGACGGGCTGGCGGTGCACGGCATCACCCTCTCGCCGGCGCAGCTCGCCTACGCGCAGGAACGCCTGGTGCGCGCCGGCCTCGACGACCGCGCGCAGTTCTCGCTCACCGATTACCGCGACCTCGACGGCCGCTATGAGCACATCGTCTCGGTGGAGATGTTCGAGGCCGTCGGCGAGCGCTGGTGGCCGGCCTGGTTCAGGACCGTGGCGCGCAACCTGGCGCCGGAGGGACGCGCCGTGGTGCAGAGCATCACCATCCGCGACGACCTCTTCGCGCGCTACCGCAAGGGCACCGACTTCATCCAGCAGATGGTCTTCCCGGGCGGCGTGCTGCCCTCAGTCGCAGAATTCCGCAAGCAGGCGCAGCGGGCCGGTCTGGAGGTGCGCGAAGCCTTCGCCTTCGGCCGCGACTATGCGCGCACCTTGGCCGAGTGGGCGCGCAACTTCGAGGCGGCCTGGCCGGAGATCGCCCGCCTAGGCTTCGACGAGCGCTTCCGCCGCCTCTGGCGCTTCTATCTCGCCTACTGCGAGGCCGGCTTCGCCGCCGGCTCCACCGACGTCGTGCAGTTCGAGCTGGCGCACGCGCGATGAGGCCCTGGCTGCTCCTGCTGATGCTGCTCGCCGCGCCGGCGCAGGCGCTGCCGGAGGCGGCGCGCGGGGAGGGGGATTGGCGCCGCCTGGGCAGCGGCGACATGACCTGGTTCGGCCTCGACCTCTACCGCGCCACGCTCTGGGTGGCGGGTGCGGTGCCGGCGCCGCCCGAGCCGCCGCTGGCGCTGGTGCTGGAATACAAGCGTGCGATCCCGGCCGAGCGCATCGTGCGGGCCAGCGAGGAGGAAATGCGCCGCCTCGGCGCCGGCGAAGCCGACCTCGCCCGCTGGACGGCGGCGATGCGCGCCCTCTTCCCGGACGTCGCCCCCGGCGACACCATCACCGGCATCCACCTGCCCGGCGGCGGCGCGCGCTTCTACTTTCGCGAGCAACGCCTCGGCGACATCGCCGATGAGGAATTCGCCCGCCATTTCTTCGCCATCTGGCTCGACCCGCGCACGCGTGCCCCCCGGCTGCGCGGCGCCCTGCTCCAGGCGCCGCCCGGATGACGCCCGTGCTCGCCCCCCGCCACTGGCTCGCCTACGGCGCGCTCGGCCTGCCGCTGGCGATGGCGGCGCTGCCGGTGTATGTGCACGTGCCGCGCTTCTACGCCGAGACGGTGGGCATCGACCTCGCCCTGCTCGGCGCCATCCTGCTCGCCGCACGCCTGCTCGACGCCGGCCTCGACCCGTTGATCGGCTGGTGGGGCGACCGCCGCCGCGTGCGGCGCGGCATGATCCTGCTGGCGCTGCCCTGCCTCGCGCTGGGCATGCTGGCGCTGATGCATCCGCCGGCGCTGCACGCCGCCGGCTGGCTGGCGTTGTCGCTCGCCATCACCTATCTCGGCTACAGCCTCGCCAGCATCGGCCTGCAGGCCTGGGGGGCGGAACTCGGGCGCGACAGCCGCGAGCGCACGCTGCTCACCGCCAGCCGAGAGGGCTTCGGCCTGCTCGGCGTGGTCGCCGCCGCCGTCCTGCCGGCGCTGCTGGCGGCCGATGCCGCCCTCGGCCTGTCGCGCCTCGCCTGGGTCTTCGTCGGCCTGCTCGCCGCATTGGCGGGACTGACTTTGCTGGCGACGCCGCGACCTGTGCTCGCGCCGCCTGCCGTGCCGGAGGCAACGGCCTCGCCGCTGGCCCCGCTGCGCGACGCCGCCTTCCGCCGCCTGCTCGCCGTGTATGTCTCCAGCGGCATCGCCGCCGCGCTGCCGGCGACGCTGGTGCTGTTCTTCGTCGCCGACGTGCTGCAGGCGGAAAGCTGGGGCGGCGCCTTCCTCGCGCTGTATTTCGTTGCCGGTGCGGCGGGGCTGACTTTCTGGGTGAAGCTCGCGCGCCGCATCGGCCGCGTACGCGCCTGGATCGCCGGCATGCTGCTCTCGTCCCTGGCCTTCGTCTGGGCCTATGGCCTCGGCGCCGGCGACGTCGGCGCATTCGCCCTCGTTTGCCTGGTGTCCGGCCTGGCGCTCGGAACGGACCTGGCGCTGCCGGCGGCGCTGCTTGCCGATCTCGCCGAGCGCGAGCAAGGCAGCGCGCGCGCCGGCGGCTATTTCGGCTGGTGGAACCTCGTCACCAAGCTCAACCTCGCCCTGGCTGCCGGCATCGCCCTGCCGCTGCTGGCCTGGCTCGGCTACCGGCCCGACGGCTCGGAAGGCACGGCCGCGCTCGCCGCCGTGTATTGCCTGCTTCCGGTCGGCTTCAAATTGATTTCCGCCGCGCTCGCCTGGCGCTGGCGCCACACCCTGGAGGAATCGCCATGAAAACCCTGTACGCCCTCGCCTTCGCCCTCGGCCTCACCGGCTGCGCCGGCGTGCCGGTCGAGAAATACCGCGCCGAGCAGCCGAAGCTCGACCTCGCCGAATACTTCAACGGCACGCTCGACGGCTGGGGCATGTTCCAGGACCGCTCGGGCGAGGTGGTGAAGCGCTTCCATGTCGTCATCGAGGCGCGCTGGCAGGGAAATACCGGCACGCTGGACGAACGCTTCACCTGGTCCGACGGCACGACTTCGCAGCGCGTGTGGACCCTCGTCAAGGAAGGCGATGGACGCTATTCCGGCCGCGCCGACGATGTCATCGGTACCGCCGTCGGCGAAGCCGCCGGCAACGCCCTGCGCTGGCGCTACGTGCTGGCGCTGCCGGTCGACGGCAAGACCTGGCACGTCGATTTCGACGACTGGATGTTCCTGATGGACGACAAGGTGATGCTCAACCGTTCGCTGATGTCCAAATGGGGCTTCCGCCTCGGCGAAGTGACGCTGTCGTTCCGCAAGCGATGAACGCGCCGATCCGCGACTGGCAGGGCCAGCGCGTCTGGCTGATGGGCGCTTCCAGCGGCATCGGTGCGGCGCTGGCGCGCACGCTTGCCGCCGCCGGCGCGCGGGTGGCGCTCTCGGCGCGGCGCGCCGAGCGCGTCGCGGCGCTCGCGGGCGAACTGCCCGGAGCCCTGGTGCTGCCCTGCGACGCCACCGACGCAGCCGCGATCGCCCAGGCACGCGACCGGCTGGCCGCCGACTGGGGCGGCATCGACTTGGCGATCTATCTGGCGGGCGACTACACGCCGATGCGGGCCTGGGAGTATGCGCCCGATGCGGCGGCGCACATGATCGCGGTGAATTTCACCGGCGCCCTCTCCTTCGCCGCGGCGCTGACGCCGCAGCTCATGCGGCAGGGCGCCGGACAGATCGCCTTCGTTTCCAGCGTCGCCGGCTACCGCGGCCTGCCCAAGGCGCTGGTGTACGGCCCGACCAAGGCGGCACTGATCAACTTCGCCGAGACGCTCTGGCTCGACCTCGCCCCGCGCGGCATCGGCGTGCGGTTGATCAACCCCGGCTTCGTGGCCACGCCGCTCACCGCGCAGAACGACTTCGCCATGCCGGCGCTGATCACCCCTGACGAGGCGGCGCGCGAGATTTTGCGCGGTTTCGCCACGGATGCCTTCGAGATCCATTTCCCCAAGCGCTTCACGCGCGTGCTCAAGCTGCTGCGCCTGCTGCCGCACCGGCTGTACTTCCCCCTGATCCGCCGCCTCACCGGAGCCTGAGATGCAGAACCTCGATGAACTGATCGCCTTCTACGAGAACCTCGGCGTCGCCGATGTCGAGCGCTTCGGCGCGTTCTACGCGAAGGACGCGTACTTCAAGGACCCCTTCAACGAGGTGTGCGGCCTGCCGGCGATCCAGCGCATCTTCGCCCACATGTTCCGCCAAGTGGACGCGCCGCGCTTCCGCGTCGAAGAGCGCATCGTCGCCGACAACGGCGCCGTGCTGGTGTGGACCTTCCACTACCGCGCCCCGTCTCTTGCCGGCGGCGGCGACCAGGCCATGCGCGGCGTCAGCCACCTGCGCTTCGACGCGGAAGGCATGGTCAACTACCACCGCGACTACTGGGACGCCGCCGAGGAGCTCTACATGAAGCTGCCCGCTGTCGGCTGGCTGATGCGCGGACTGCGGCGGATGATCTCGGCCTAGCCGCCAGCGCAGACGCGACGAGGTCTAACCGCCTTCGTCCCGGCTATTCGGATATGCGCTATCCTCCCGCCGTCGCAACCGGACGGTGTCTTCCAAAATGATGCTTGCAATGTTCGTGCTGGGCCTGGTCACGCTGGTCGCCGGCGCCCAGATTCTGGTGCGCGGATCCTCGAAGCTTGCGCTGTCGTTCGGCATTTCGCCACTGGTGGTCGGCCTGACCGTGGTCGCCTTCGGCACCAGCGCGCCGGAACTGGCCGTCTCGGTGCGCTCCTCCTGGGGTGGCCAGGTGGACATCGCGCTGGGCAACGTGGTCGGCAGCAACATCTTCAACGTGCTGTTCATCCTCGGCCTCTCGGCGCTGGCGGCGCCATTGGTGGTGGCGCCGCAGCTGATCCGCCAGGAAGTGCCGCTGATGATCGCCGCTTCCCTGCTGGCCTTCGGCCTGGCCCTCGACGGCGGCATCGGCCGCGCCGACGGCGCCCTGATGTTCGGGCTGCTGCTCGCCTATACGGCGTTCCTCGTCCGCCAGAGCCGCCGGGAAAGCCAGGCGACGCAGGACGAGTTCGCGCAGGAATTCGCCGCACCGGCGGCCGGCGCCTGGGACCGCCACTGGGCGGTGCAACTGGCCTTGATCGGCGGCGGGCTGGCGCTGCTGGTGCTCGGCGCCAACTGGCTGGTCGATGCGGCGGTGAGCTTCGCGCGCGCGCTGGGCCTCTCCGAGATGGTGATCGGCCTGACCATCGTCGCCGCCGGCACCTCGCTGCCGGAGGTGGCCACCTCCGTCGTCGCCACCCTGCGCGGCGAGCGCGACATCGCCGTCGGCAACGTCATCGGCAGCAACACCTTCAACCTGCTCGGCGTGCTCGGGCTATCAAGCCTGGTGGCGCCGCAGGCCCTGGCCGTCGCGCCGGCGATGCTCAGCTTCGACCTGCCGGTGATGATCGGCGTCGCGCTGGCCTGCCTGCCGATCTTCTTCACGGGGCACGTCATCGCGCGCTGGGAAGGCGCGCTGTTCCTCGCCTATTACGCCGCCTACATGGCCTACCTGCTGCTCGCCGCCCAGCGGCACGACCTGCTCGACACCTATGCCACGGCGATGCTCACGGTCGTCCTGCCGCTGACCGCCGTCACGCTGGCGGTGTTCGCCGCGCGCCACTGGCGCGCGCGGCGACGATGAACTGCCGCGCCGTCCTTATGCGGACTGCGTGACGATCACGTTCTGCGCCGGCATCGGCGCCGGGAAGCCGGCCTCCGCCAGCGCCTCGCGGATGACGCGGTTGGTATCGAAGTACACCTGCCAGTAGTGATCGTTGTTGCAGTACGGGCGCACCGCCAGTACCGGCCCGACCAGGGTGAAATCGAGAATCTCGACATCCACGGCGGGCTGGGACAGCACATTGGGAATCGCCCCGACCTTCTCCCGCAGCAATTGCATGGCGGCGCGGTGGTCGGCGGCGCCGGAGAGCTGGCACTTCAGGTCGACGCGGCGATAGGGATTGTTGGTGAAGTTCTGGATGGTGTCGGCGAAGATGCGGTTGTTGCCGACCACAGTCGAGATGTTGTCGGGCGTGTTGATGGTGGTCGCGAACAGGCCGATTTCCGTGATGGTGCCGGTGACGCCCCCCGCCGTGACGAAATCGCCGACCTTGAACGGGCGCAGCACGATGATGAAGGCGCCCGCGGCGAAGTTGGCCAGCAGCCCGGCCCAGGCGGCGCCGATGGCGATGCCGGCGGCGGCGATCAGGGCGGCGAAGGTCGTCGTCTGGAAGCCGAAGTAGCCTAGGATGCCGATCACCAGCAGGATGTTCAGGGTGACGGTAACGATCGAGCCGACATAGCGCAGGACGGTGGGATCGACTTTCTGCTTCTCGAGGGCACGGCGCACCATGCCGACGGCGACGCCGATCAGCCAGCGGCCGATCACCCAGAAGGCAATCGCCGCCAGGACCTTGATGCCGAGATCCGTCGCCGTGCTGACGACGACTTCCTGAATGCTTGCAAGCGTCTCCGGGTTCATCTTGTTTCTCCTTTCATGGTTCAAAGAATTTCGGTGTCCTCGTGCCGGTAGGCCGGGCTGCAGCAGCAGAGGATATGCAGCGCCTCCGCGCCGCTCGCCTCGATGCAGTGCGGCGTACCGGGAGGGATCAGCACCGTGTCACCGGGACTGACTTTCACCGTTTCCGCGCCCAGCGTCAAGATTCCCTCGCCGGCGGTGATGTGGTACAGCTCCTCGCTCGTCAGGTGACGGTGCAGCAGCGTGCGCGTGCCGGGCGGCACGACGGCCTCGGCCAGGCTCTGGTTGCGGCAGCCGTGTCGGTCCG
>WBZN01000993.1_pt1 | contig 18125 bp, 15 predicted proteins | sample 5204281 | NCBI WGS metagenome assembly WBZN01 (sample SAMN12344347, study PRJNA552823) | activated sludge metagenome | biome: Activated sludge suspended growth; feature: Nitrification reactor; material: Wastewater; isolation source: activated sludge from nitrification reactor of wastewater...
GGCTTGCCGGACTGCACCAGCAGGGACTCGTCGTCGCGCAGGCGGCGCAGGGTGCGGACGATCGCCTCGTAGCACTCCCAGTTGCGGGCCGCCTTGCCCGAGCCGCCGTACACCACCAGCTCCTCGGGGCGCTCGGCGACGTCGGGGTCGAGATTGTTCATCAACATGCGCAACGCGGCCTCCTGCTGCCAACCCAGGCAGGACAGGCCGGTCCCGCGGGGCGCGCGGACGGTTCGTGCGGCGGCGATGGTCATCGCGAGATCTTAGCCTCTCCGATCCCGTAGCGCTGCATCTTCATGGCCAAGCCATTGCGCGAAATGCCCAGCAGGCGCGCGGCGTGCAGCTTGTTGCCCTCGGTCCGGCGCAGCGCCTCGCGGATGGCCGCCTCTTCGCAAGCGGCTACCAAACGGTCCAGGCTGATGTCGCCGTTGCCCGACGGCACTCGTCCGGCGGCTTCGATCTCGGCGACGCGCAGGCGCTCGGGCAACATGCTGTGGCGCAGGGGCTGGCCCGCCGGACAGACGTACACCAGTTGCCGGATCAGGTTTTCGAGCTCCGGTAGGTTGCCCGGATAGTTGTAGCCGGTGAGAGCCGCCATCGCCTTGACCGAAATGCCGTGCACGCGTTTGTTGGCCTCGTGACAAAAGCGATTGACATACGCCTGAATGAGCAGCGGTACGTCCTCGCGGCGCTCGCGCAGCGCCGGTACCTCGAAGGCGAAGCGCGACAAACGATGCGCGAGGTCGACGCGGAAGGCGTCGCGCGCCGCGCGCAGCTCGAGGGGCACGCGGGCCGACGCGATCAGCCGGACGTCGACCTTGCGCACCGCGGCGCCGCCCACCGGTTCGACCTCGCCCGAGCGCAGAAAGCGCACCAGGCGTGCCTGTAGATCGAGCGAAAGATGTTCGACTTCGCTCAGGTACAGCGTGCCACCGTCGGCGAGCTCCAGCTTGCCCGGCTTGTGCACCGACTCGCGTCCCTTGCGCGCGGCTTCGACACCGAACAGATCGGCCTCGAGGAGTGCGCCGGCCACTCCCAGACACGAAACCGTCAGGAAGGGACCGCCGGCGCGCGGTCCCGACAAGTGGAGCGTGCGCGCCAGCAGCTCGCGACCGGAGCCGGCCTCGCCGCGCAGCAAGACGGTGACTTCGGGTTCGGTGGCCGAGCGCAACTGCTCCATCAGGTGTTTCATGGCGCCGGACTCGCCGACGACCAGTCCCGGCGCGAGGCGCAGGTCGCGCTGCCTTCCCTGACCGGGAAGGAGGGGCTCGTAGCGACCCACGTGATGGACCAAGCCGAGGACCAACATGTCGGCCACCGAGCGGAGATAAGGCAGCGGCGACCACGTCGTCTCCCGGAAGCGTGGCAGCGCGATCAAGAGCAGATGAGAGCGTTCGAGGCCGCTGAAATAACGAAAGAAGATCCACGCCTCCTGGTCGCCCAAGGTGCCGCGGAAACTGCCCACCTCGTGCCGCGCCTTCGGACGGCGGCGCTGTTGATGCGCCTGATTCATCAGCTCGCCGCCTGCCGCAAGCCATGCGGGTTCGGTAGTTGCGACCAGCCGGATGCCGTGATTGCCGCCCTCGAACTGCAGCAGGAACAGGGCCCCGCCGCCGAACTCGCGCAACATCGTGCCGAGCAGGGACTCCGCGGTCGCGCGACTCTCGGTGTCGCCCAACACCCAGTCGGACAGCGCGGCGACGTGCGCTGCGAGGCTGTCGGCGGTGACGGTGGGAGTCTCCGGCAGCGGTTCCGGCGGCGGTGCCTCGTGCAGGGCGGTGGCGCCGGCGTCCTCGAGCAGGAGTGTCGTGCCCCCGATCTTGACTTCGTCGAGGACCTGCAGCCCCGCCTCTTCGACGCGCTTGCCATTCACCGCCATCCCACGTCGCGACCCGAGGTCGGCGATGCGCAGCTCGTCGCCGTCCCAAGACAACATGGCGTGACGATCGTCGATGCCGGCGTAGGGCAGGAAGATCTCGCACTCCGGCGCGCTGCCGATCACCGCCGAGGTGCGCGGCACCGGGAACCTGTGCACTCCGGCGTGGCCGTAGGCGACGAAGCGCAGCATCGCGCAATCCTAGGACGAAAGCGGTGCGACCGGCGGCTGCCGGCGGGTCCGAGGCGGATGGCCGAGGGCAACGGCCAGGCGATGGAATTCCCGCCGCCACGGGTTCATGTCCCCGTCGAGCGCGCGCCGGTGAGCGAGCAAGACCGCGCATACTCGGCGCTCGGGATCTGCCCACACGCTGCCGCCGGTGAATCCCGTGTGCCCGAACGACCGCGACGACAGCGTCGGCCCGGCGCTCCCTCGCACCCGCCGGCGAGCCCATCCCAGGGCGTAGTCTCCGGCCGGCCCGGCCAAGGCGCGATCCCGAGAGGCGCGGGCGAGGATGCGGGACGGGGCCAGCCATTCGCACGCCAGCGCGGCGACCGCGTCGGCGTTGGCGAAGAGACCGGCGTGCCCCGCGAGCCCACCCAGGAAGCGAGCGTTACCGTCCTGCGGCCGTCCCCCCGTGGGCGGTCCAGCGTCGCGACTCAAGGCGAGGCCGAGTGCACGGGCAAGCTCTCTCTCGCGCACTCGCGGCAAGGGACTGGTCGCGACAGGGTCGACTCCACGGCCGGAATCCGCGGCGGCGATGCCGAGCGGCTCCAGCACGTGCTCGCGCAAGAGGTCCGCGAAAGACCGTCCGAGCGCGCGTTCCGCGTTGAGCGCCCAGAGAATGTAGCCGAGATCGCTGTAGACGGGAGCGGAGCTCCGCCACAGGTCGGCCTGGAGGAGCCGCTCCAGGACCTCGCTGCGCCGCGGCGAAATCGTTTCGAGCGGCGCCCACGCGATCAGGCCGGAACGATGGCGCAGCAGCGCTTCGAGCGTGCACCGGGCCGCACGCGTGTGCGGGACGGGCCTCAGATCGCCCAACCGCGTCGCCAACGGCAGCTCCCCGGTCTGGTCCAAGGCGAGCGCCAGCGTGGCGGTGAACGGCTTGGTCAGCGACGCGATGTCGAACCGGGTTCCCGGGTCCACGGACTCGCCGGCTCGCGGTCGGGTCATGCCGCTCGCCGCTCGTGAGAACGCACCGCGCGGGTCACCGATCCACGCCGAAGCCGCGAGCACGCCGCTGTCGGTGAGCCGAGACAGGAACGCCGCGAGAGCCCCGCGCTCGACTGGTTTCGGCATCGATGGCGTCCAGCGAGCTAGTAGTTGTCCGGGTTGCCGGTCTGGAAGACGACCACGCGCTCGCCGGCGGCGATCGTGCCCCGCGCGGCCAGCATCTCGAGAGCCGCCATCGCCGCGGCGCCCTCGGGACCGACACGCAGACCCTCGGTTCGCGCCAGCGCGGCCGCTCGATCGTCGAGTCCGGCTTCCGGCACGGCGATCGCCGTACCGCGCGTCGAGCGCAGAGCGCGCAGGATGATGAAGTCGGCGATCGCGCGCGGCACGCGCAGGCCCCAGACCCGGGTGTCCGGATGCTCCCACGGCGGCGCACTCTCGCTGCCGGCCTCGAAGGCGCGCACCAGCGGCGCGCAGCCTGCCATCTGCACCACCACGAAACGCGGTCTGTCGGAACCGATCAGGCCGAGCTGCTGCAGCTCGTCGAAGGCCTTGGCCATGCCGACGATGCCCGTGCCGCCGCCCGTCGGATAGATGATCCAGTCGGGGAGGCGCCATTCGAACTGCTCGGCCAACTCCAGTCCCATGGTCTTCTTGCCTTCGGCTCGGTACGGCTCCTTGAGCGTCGAGAGGTCGAAGTACCCGTCGCGATGCTCCGCCAACCGGCGCGCCGCATCGACCAGGGTGCCGGGCGCGGTGAGCACTTCGGCGCCATGCTCGCGGCAACGCCGCAGGATCACCGGCGGCGTGTCGTCGGGCACGGCAACGCGGGCGGGCAATCCCGCTGCGGCGGCAAAAGCCGCCAGGGCGAGCGCGGCGTTGCCGGCGCTCGGCAGCTGGACACCCGGCGCGCCGAGCTCGCGCGCGCGATTCACAGCCAGGGAGAGTCCGCGCGCCTTGAACGATCCGGTCGGATTGCCGCCTTCCTCCTTGATCCAGACCTCCACTCCCGGAGGCGCCGAGCGCCGCAAGGGAATGAGCGGCGTGCCGCCCTCGCCGAGGTCGATGCGCGCCGCGAAATCCGCCACCGGCAGGAGCTCCCGGTAGCGCCACAACGTCCATGGCCGCTCGCGCAGGGCAGCCTTCCAGGTCGGCCCGAGGTGCGGGTCGAGTCGGTAACGCACCAGCCATGGTGCGCCGGCCGGTGACAGGAAGGCAGGTTCGTCCAGGGGCGCTTGCTCGCCGGTTCGGGAACATTCGAGATGACTGGCCCAACGGTCGCGGTGGTCGTCCATTGACAGAATCGTATCAATCGTTTACGAGGTCCTGTCCGGCGGCCGCGTGTTACTATCGCGGCGCTCCCTCGGATCAGAAACCTCTCGGTGCAAATGGACAAGATCGGCAAATACGAGGTCCTGGAAAAAATCGGCACCGGCGGCTTTGGCGTTGTCTTCAAGGCCTACGATCCCTTCATCAAGCGCCTGGTTGCGATCAAGACCTGCACCGCGAACGACGAGGACATCCGGCAGCGGTTCTTTCAGGAAGCCGAGATCGCCGGCAATCTCCAGCACCGCAACGTCGTCACCGTCTACGACTTCGGCGTGCAGGGAGAAGTGCCGTATCTGATCCAGGAGTATCTGACCGGCGAGGACCTGGATCGCAAGATCAAGCGGCGCGAACCGATGCCGCACCGCGAGCGCCTGCTGTTCCTCATGCAGATCGCGCGCGGCCTCGAGTACGCGCACTCGCGCGGCGTGATCCATCGCGACATCAAGCCCGCGAACATCCGCATCCTCGAGGACGGCACGGCGAAGATCATGGACTTCGGCATCGCCAAGCTGGCGCAGCGCCAGAGCGGCCTGACGCAGACCGGCATGACTCTCGGTACGGCCGCGTATCTCGCTCCCGAGCAGATTCGCGGCGAGCCCGTCGACCAGCGCACGGACATCTTCTCTCTCGGCGTGCTGGCGTACGAGCTGCTGACCTTCGAGCGTCCGTTCAGCGGCGAAGTGATCTCGACCGTGCTCTACCAGATCCTGAATTCGAAGCCGCGCGCCATCGCCGAGATGTGGCCGGATTCGCCGTCGGATTTCGTCGCGGTGATCGAGCGCTGCCTGCAGAAGGATCCGAATCGTCGGTACGCCAACTGCGGCGAGCTCATCAAGGATCTGGACGTGGTGCTGCGCCGTATGCGCGCCAGCGCCGCGCGTTCGCTGGCCGACACCGGCCCCGCCGAGACGGTGGCCCACACGTCCGCCATCGGCACCACACGCTCCGGCAGCCTGCCGATTCCGAGCGACTCCACGGTCGCGACCACGTCCGGCTCGACGCAGCAGGTGCAGGCGGCGGACAACGAGTTCGATCTCTCCTTCGATCGCTATCGCCGCACGCCGCGATCGATCAGCACGTCGGCGGCATACCGCGAGAAGGAGGTGTCGAAGCTGTCGTGGGTAGCGGCGGGGGCGGCGGTCATCATTCTGCTCGGGGTCGGGGGCTGGTACTGGCAGGGCCGGGACGTTCCCGCCAGCTCGGCGAGCACGGGCACCGTCGCGCCAGCGTCTCCGCTCGCGACGTCGCCGGCCTCGTCTCCGGTCAACGCACCTCCGACCGCGCCGCCGACGGCCTCACCCGCGCCGGCGAATCCGAACGGCGGCGCGGCTGTACCCGCGCCGGTGATCGTCACGCCGCCGGCTCCGAAACCGCCGGAGAAGGCAACGCTGACCGTTCCCGCGGCGTGGGACCCGGAAACCACGGTCACCGTGGACGACGGCGCCGCCCACACGCTCGACCGCAATCTGTCGCTGTCTCTGGCGCCGGGCCGCCATCTCCTGATCTTCGAGCTCTCCTCCGCCGACTACAACGCGCGCAGCGAGGTGAAGCTCGAGGCGAAGCCGGGCGAGAAGCTGCAGCAGGCGAGCCCGATCGGACGTCCGGGCCGGGTGACCGTGCAGTCGGCGTTGTCGTCTCCGGTCGGCTCCATTCAAGTCGACCGCGAAAACTGGGGCTTCAGCCCGGTCACCAATCGGGCCCTGTCACCGGGCAGCCATCAGGTGGTGATCCGGGCCCAGCGTCCTGAAGCGGTCGGCTCACGATCGTTCCAGGTGCCGTTGGTGGTCGCTTCGGACCACGTGTACACGATCACCTTCAATCTCCTCAAGGAAGGCGAGCCTCTGGTTTACGACTCTCCTCCGAATCCTTGAGTCGACCGCGCGTCCCGATCGTCGCGGGCGCCGTCTGCTAGGATCCGCGCGTTCCATGAAGATCGGCCGGCTTGCTGCCCTGTGTCTCCTCGTTGCAGCCTCGTCGGCGCAACGCGTTCGAGCTCAGGGCGGCGTGGAGGTCACACCGCTCGCGCCGCCCGCACCGGCGACGGCACCCGCTCCGGCGGCGCCGACGCGAACCGCGGCGCAGGCGGAACAGGAAGGCGAACAGAGCTACTCGCAGGGGCGGTTCGACGCCGCCATCACGCTGTACGAGGAAGCGGCGCACCTGCAGACCGTGCCCGCCGAGGCCGCTCGCCTGCTGGTCGTGGTCGCCTCGCTGCAGCACCGCCTCGGCCACACCGACGCCGCCATCGACGCGATGGCGCGCGCGCTCACCGCCCAGCCCGACTACGTCCTGTCGCAGGAGAATTTCACTCCCGCGTTCCAGGACGTCTACTACGAAGGCCGCAAGCGCGCGCTGGAACAACGCGCGCGTAACGCGCAGGAGCGCATCGCCGCCGGCAACAAGGCGCTCGCGGCTCGCGACTACGCCAGCGCGCGGCAGGCATTTCAAGACGCCCTGGCGATCGACCCGGCGCTCTCCCCCGCCGTTTTCGGCCTCGCTGAGGTCGATCGCGAAGCGGGCAGCCCCGAGGCGGCTCTGGCAGGATTTCAAAAGCTGCTCGCTCTGCGGCGCTCGACTCCGGACGCCGTGCCCCAGGTTCTCCAGGTCGCGGCGCTCGGCAACGTCGGCCTCCTGTACTACGACAAGGGGTTCTACGAAGACGCAGAGAGCGCGCTCGCCGAAGCGGTGACGCTCGACGCCAACAGCGCGCAGACCTGGACCAATCTGGGCCTGGCGCGGCGCAAGCTCGGCAAGCGCCAGGAGGCGACCGAGGCCCTGCGGCGCGCCTATACGCTGGATCCGACGAACGAGACCGCGGCGGGCAATCTGGCGCTGACGTACATCGACGGCGCCGACTGGATCAACGCGGTGGCGCTGTTGCTCTCGGCGACCCAGAAGACTCCCGGCAACGCGCAGCTGTGGCTCAACCTCGGCATCGCGCAACAGGGCATGGAGAATCTAGACGGCGCCATCGGGTCGTTCCAACGCGCGCTGACGCTCGATCCCGAGAATCAGCACGGCTTTGCCGCCGCCGCTGCCGGCTATCTGGCGCTCGCTTACTCCCGCCAGGGCCGCTTCGAACTCGCGAGCGATGAGGCGAGGCGACAAGTGCAGTGGTCGCCCGAGGACGCGAGCGGCTGGATCAATCTCGGTCAAGCGCAGTTGTCGGCGGGTCAGGCGCAGGAAGCCAAGGCCAGTCTCGAACACGCTCTGACGCTCGATCCCGCGCGCCCCGAGATCTCGAACAATCTGGGCAGCGCCTACTACCGTCTGGGCGACTTTGCGCGCGCCGCCGATGCGTTTCAGCGTGCCCTCACCATGCGCAGCGACTATCTGGCGGCGGCCGACAATCTCGGTATGGCGAAGCGGCGCCTCGCCGAGCTCGACACCGTGAAGAAGCGCCTCGGTCTCGACGTCGACGCGATCGCCAGCGGCGACCGCGGCATCGTGATCACGGCCGTCGCGGCGGGCAGCCCGGCAGCGCGCGCCGACATGCTGTCCGGCGACGTCATCCAGCGCATCGAGGGCAATGCCGCGAGTTCCGCCGCCGATCTGGCCGCCTATCTGGCCTTGCAGCCGCCGGTCCGCGCGCTGACGGTGGAGACGCTGCGCGCCGGCAAGGTGCGCAAAGCCAAGCTGAAGCTGAACTGACGAGAACAGAAAATCGGCGGATCAGCCGAGGCGTTCGCGAACCGAATAGCTGTCGCGACGATCGAAGTTCTTGACCGTGATCATCTCGCCGATGAGACCGGTGGTCAGCACCTGGATCCCGAGCACCATGAGCAGTACGCCGAGCTGCAGCAGGGGACGCCGGGCGATGGTGTCTCCTTGCAGCCAGATCACCAGCAGATAGGCATTGACCGCGAACCCTCCGCCCAGGAACAGCAGGCCGAAGGCGCCGAACAGGTGCAGCGGACGCCGCGTGTAGCGGGTGATGAACAGCACCGTGATGAGATCGAGCAGCCCCTTGTACAGGCGGTCCCAGCCGTACTTGCTGACGCCGTGGCGCCGCGGATGGTGCGTCACCTCGAGCTCGCCGATCGTGAAACCGCGGCGGCTGGCGAGCACGGGGATGTAGCGATGCAGCTCGCCGTAGAGCGCGATCTGCTCCAGCACCTCGCGGCGATAGGCCTTGAAACCGCAGTTGAAGTCGTGGAGATCGACGCTCGAGATCCAGCGTGTCACCCAGTTGAACAGACGCGACGGATAGCGCTTCGAGATCGGGTCGTGGCGCTCCTTCTTCCAGCCCGAAACCAGGTCGAGATCCTCGCGCTCGAGCTTCTCCAGCAGCCGCGGAATCTCGCGCGGATCGTCCTGCAGGTCGCCATCCATGGTCACGAGGATACGACCGCGCGAATGATCGAAGCCGGCGCAAAGAGCCGCGGCCTTGCCGAAATTGCGCCGCAGTCGCACCAGGCGCACGCGATCGTCGGCGAGGCGCGCCTGGCGCACCTGCTCGGCAGTGCCGTCGTTGGAGCCGTCATCGACGAACAGAATCTCGAAGCTGCGCCCGGTGGGTTCGAGCTCGGCCGCCACCTGCCGCGCCAGCTCGCCGACGGTACCGGCCTCGTTGAGGACCGGCACGAGCACGCTGATGTCGAGATCGGGGGCGGACGCCTCGAGCTCGGGAAGGAACTCGCGCGCCGTCGTCGCCATGGCCGTGGAGGGATTCGGCATCGCGGGCATTCTACCCTTCGCTGACGCCCATCAGACGGTGATACTCGAGCGTGGCTTGCAGCGTCGGCTCGACACCCAGTTCCTCGGACAATGTGCGGCTGAAGCGATCGAAGTGGCGGCGCACGAGGTCGCGCCGGCCCTGCCGCGCGTAGATGCGCAGGAGTGCGAGGTGCAAATCCTCCTGCAACGCCTCGTCCGCGAGGCTGAGCCGATAGGCGTCCAAGGCGCGCTCGAGGTCGCCCTCCTTCTCGTGGAGCTCGCCCATGGCCCGCAGGAGTCCCAAGCGCTTGCGACGGAAGCTCTCGCGTTGCTCCTCCACCCACGGATCGTCGTCGCCGGAAAGGAAGGGTCCACGATAGAGCGCCAGCGCGGCCGCCCAATGGGTGGCCGCGCCCGGACGATCGCCTCGTTGCAGGGCCTGATCGCCGGCCTCGATGTCGCGCTGGAAGCGCTCGCTGTCGACCTCCCACGTCAGCCGGGGCTCGAGCAGATAGATGCCGGCCTGCATGCGGAGCGCGGCGACGCCCGGCAGCGCTTCTCCGAGGCAGCGGCGTAGGGCGTACAACGTCGGATGGAGATTGCGCCGGGCACGCGCGCTGTCGGCTTCGGGCCAGAGCATCGCGACCAGGGCGTCACCGGTCGTGCGACGCCCCGGCGACAGCAACAGGAAGGCGAGCGCGCGGCGCGCCCGGCGCAGGCCGCAGTCGACCTCCAGGAGGTTTCCGCCGGCGTCGCGCTGGAACGCTCGGGGCACTCCCAGCAACTCGACGACGAACCCGGGCGAGTCGTCGGGGTTCTCGCCCAGCGCGCGCAGCCGGGCGCGCAGGCGCTGATTCTCTTCCGCGAGCGCATGCACGGTGGCGCGCTCCGGTTGGTGCTCGGCGCTCAAATCGGTGCCGTGCGCAGGCGGTCTCGCACCTGCTGCAGGTCCTCCCACGTGGGCCGCTTGAGTGCCGGGTTGCGCAAGAGCGCGGCCGGATGGTACGTGACCATCGCCGGCACGTTCTGGACGGTGTACCACTGGCCGCGCAGGCGTCCGATGGGAGTATCCACGCCGAGGAGCGTTTGCGCCGCGATCCGTCCGAGGGCGCAGATCACACGGGGCCGCACGAGAGCCACCTGCCGCTCGAGAAAGCCGCGGCAGGCGGAGACTTCGTCGGGCTCGGGGTCACGGTTGTTCGGCGGCCGGCACTTGACCACGTTCGCGATGTAGACCTGGTCGCGCCGCAGCTCGATGGCCTGGATCATGCGGGTCAGCAACTCCCCCGCACGGCCCACGAACGGCAGGCCTTGGCGATCCTCTTCCGCGCCGGGCCCCTCGCCGATGAACATGAGATCGGCGTCCGGATCGCCGGCGCCGAACACCACGGACCGCCGGCCGGCCGCGAGCTTGCAGGCCGTGCATGCGGCCGCGAGGTCGCCGAGTTGGGTTAGCTCAGCGGCACGCCGCTCGCGGTCGTCGGGCGAGCTCGGTACCGGCGCGGAAACCGGCGTTGTGGGTTCGGCGGCGGCGGCCGTCGCCGGGTCGACGGCGGCCCGCGGGCGGCTTACCGGCGCCCGGTAGACGTCGCCGTACCCGATTTCGGTCAGGTAGTCCGCGAGGTCACGCAGAGACGGATCGATGCTCACGGGTGGCCACCGCTTCGGCGAAGAGGTTCATCAGATCGCGCGCCAGCTCGCCCTTGGGCCGCTTACCGAATTCGACGCTGCCGGCGCCGCGGCGGTACACAGTGACCTCGTTGCTCTCGGCGCCGAAGCCGATGTCGGCGCGCGACACGTCGTTGGCGACCAGGAAGTCGGACTGTTTCCGCTCGAGCTTCGCCGTCGCGTTGCGAGCCAGCTCATCGGTCTCCGCCGCGAAGCCCACGCGGACAGCCTGCGGCGCGATCGCCGGTAGCTCGGCCAGGATGTCGGGATTGGCGACCAGGTCGATCACCGGCACGCCGCGTTCCCGCTTGATCTTGGTGGCCCCCGCCCGTGTCGGCCGGAAATCGGCGACCGCCGCGGCCATGATGATCAGATCGGCGCGCGGCGCCCAGATGCGCACGCGCTCCTGCATCTGCAGCGCCGTTTCGACGTCCAGCCGTTCGACGCTAGGCGGCGTGGGCAGAGCGACCGGTCCAGCCACGAGAATCACGCGCGCTCCGCGCCGCGCGGCCTCGTCGGCGAGCGCGAAACCCATCTTGCCGCTCGAGCGATTGCCCAGGAAGCGAACCGGGTCGATCGGCTCATGCGTGGGTCCAGCCGTCACCAGCACCGTTCGACCGCGCAGGTCGTGCTGGCCAGCCCAAATCTCGGCCACGGCGGCGGCGATTTCTTCCGGTTCGCTCATGCGCCCGAGCCCGATCTCACCGGAAGCCAGCGCGCCCGCCACCGGTCCGACGAGTCGCACGCCGCGCCCAGTCAAGCGCGCGACGTGTTCCCGCACGCTCTCCTGCTCCCACATCGCGGTGTGCATGGCGGGTGCGAGGATCAGCGGTGCGCGGCTGGCGAGCACCGTTGTAGTCAGGAAATCGTCGGCGAGTCCGAGCGCGAGTCGAGCGAGGAGGTGCGCGGTGGCGGGCGCCACGCAGATCGCCTCGGCCCACTGGGCGGCCTCGATGTGCAGCTCCACGCCGCCGTTGCCGGGAGCGAGATACGCATCCCGATACACCTCGGCGCCGCTCAGGACCTCGAGCGACAGGGGCGTGACGAAGGACTCGGCGGCGCGGGTGAGCACGCAGCGCACTTCCGCCCCGGCCTCGCGCAGGCGGCGCACCAGCTGGGGTGCCTTGACCGCGGCGATGCCGCCGGTGACGCCGAGCAGGACTCGCACCGCTCTCGGCCTCAGGACTCCTGCGGCGTGCTCTCGGGCTCCGGCGCCGGTCCGTAGCCCCATTCGACCTTGTCCTCCAGCATCTCGGTCATCGCGATGCGGGTGGGCTTGTGGCTGACGATGTCGACGCGCGGCCGCGCACCGCGCACCATCTGCTCGGCGCGGCGGGAGGCGAGGAGGACGAAACGGAACTTGCTGTCGATCTTCTCGGGAATCTCGGTCATGGGTGTCCCTGCGTATGCTGAAAGACGGTTCAGGGAGCCTCGCGCACCGGAACGGAGCGCTTGAAGTCGGCCACGATCTCCGCCACTCGGTCGGCCTGGCGCTCGCGGCGCTGACGCTTTTCGAGAATGATCGACGCCAGCGCTACGCTGGCGCGCGCTGCGTCGTGGTTGATAATAACATATCGGTACAGCTCGTAACGCTCTATTTCCCAGAGGGATACGGCCAACCGTCGGTTGATCTCGGCGGGTTCGTCCAGCCCCCGTCCCCGCAGCCGGGTCTCCAGATCGGCGTAGCTCGGCGGCAGCACGAAGATACTGTGCGCCTGCGGGTACTGCGCCAGTACGCGCTCGGCGCCCTGAACGTCGATGTCCATCAGCACGTCGATGCCTTGCTCGAGGCGCGGGAAGATCTCCGACCGGGCGGTGCCGTAGAAGCGATCGTGCACCCGTGCCCACTCGAGAAACTGCTGCTCCGCGATCATCGTCTCGAAACTACCCTGCTCCACGAAGTGGTATTCGCGGCCATTCAACTCGCCGTTGCGCGGGCGCCGGGTGGTGTGACTGACCGAGAACGCAAGCCGCTCGGCGGCGCCCAGGGCGCCCTCGAACAAGCTCCGGATCAACGTGGTCTTGCCGGCCCCCGAGGGTGCCGAGAGGATGAACAACTCGCCAAAAGCCATGCCTGGCGGATGCTATCTCATGGTCGCCTCGCGCCGGCCTCCCCCGCCAGCTCGTTCGCCGAAGATTCGGCCGCATCGAGCGCCTGCTTCAGGCGCCGCGCCGCTTGTTCGACGTCGCTGCCCCGTTCCACTTGGAGCGCGGTGCCGTAGACGAAATGCAGCCGGGCGCCCGGCCGCGGAATCACCATCCGATCCCAACTGCGCAGTCGCCACGCCCGGCTGGCGCCGAGCGCCACCGGAATGATCGGCAGACCGGAGAGTTGCGCTGCCACGATCACTCCGGGCTGCACTTCACACGCCGGCCCGCGCGGCCCGTCCGGCGTGAACGCGATGTCTTTGCCCGCCCGCGCCTGCCGCAGCAGGGCATGCAGACCCATGGCGCCGGCGCGCGAGCTCGACCCGCGCGCGGTTTCGATTCCGAGGTGCCCGACCGCGCGCGCGATGAGCTCGCCGTCGCGGCTGCGGCTGACCAGCACGGAGATGGCGCGTCCGCGATATCCCCAAGGCATCAGCAGCAGATGACGGTGCCAGAACGCGAGAATGAAGGGCGCCCCGGCGCGCTCGCGCCGGCGGACTTCCGCGTCGTCGTGAAACCGCAGGCGTAGAGTGGCGCGCAGCAGGCGCAGGAACCAGGCCGCGGCCCAGGCGGCGGCACGGACCCGCAACGGTACCGCACTCTCGGGCTCGGAGCTCATCGGACGGCGCGGCGCCTATTCGACGTTCTGCACCTGCTCGCGCAACTGCTCGCAGACCACCTTGGCGTCGAGCACGGCACGAGTCATGGCGAGGTCGCGGCACTTCGACCCGAGCGTGTTGAGCTCGCGGAAGATCTCCTGCGACAGGAAATCGAGACGCTTGCCGATCGCGCCCGGCGAGGCGAGGATCTCGCGAAAATGCTGCAGATGCGCCGCGAGACGATCGAGCTCCTCGCTCACGTCGCTGCGGTCGACCATCAGCGCCAGTTCCTGTTCGAGGCGCATGGGGTCGGCCTCGCGTCCTTCCAACAGCTCGCTCAAGCGCCGCCGTTGTGCCAGTCGCATCTCTTCGACCGCGCCGCCGCGGCGCTCGGCGAGCGCGGCTTGCAGGTCGGCCAGAGTCTGCAGGCGCTCCTCGAGCACCACCCCGAGGCGAGAGCCCTCGGATGCCCGGCTGGCCGCGAATTGCGCCAGCGCCCGGCCGGTCGTGTCGAGCAGCAGCGCGTGGTCTTCGGTGCTCCACTCCTGATCCTCGTACTGCACGCGCACGACGTCGTTCAGACGCAGCAGATCGCCGAACGCCAGCGCGCCGCTCAGCAATCCGCGCTCTTCCAGCTCCCGGCTCGCGGCATGCAGCGCCGTCACCGCCGCGTGATTGATCGCCAGAGTCACCGGCCGTTCGCCGGCCCGGCGCTGCTCGACCGACAGCTCGACGCGTCCGCGCTCGGCGTGCTGGGAGACCAGCTCGCGCACCGCGGCCTCGCTCGGCTTCGCCTCCTCCCGCAGACGCAACGACACGTCGAGGTTGCGATGGTTCACCCCCCGCACCACGACGGTGAACGCGATCGACGCGCTCTCGCCTTCGGCCTGCCCGAATCCGGTCATGCTGCGCACGCGGCCTCCTTGCCTCGATCGTCGAGCAACTGCCGCGCGCGGGTCTCGGCGGCCTTGAGGCGGCGCTGCAATTCGGACGCTGCCGCTTCGAGATCGTCGCCGCGCCGCACCTGCATCGGTTCACCGTACACGAACTGCACTCTGGCTCCGGGCAGCGGCACCAGCAGACGATCCCACCCGGGCGCCCGCCAACTCCAGGATGCCGCCTCGCCGATCGGCAGGATCGGCAAACCCGTCAACACCGCGACCATCAGCGTGCCGGTCTTCACGACCTCGGCGGGGCCGCGTGGTCCGTCCGGAGCGATCGCGAGCGTCAAGCCGTTCCGTCCGTGGCGGGCCATTTGCTGGAGCGCCGCGAGCCCGCCGCGCGAGTTCGAGCCGCGAGCCGCCACGACGCCGAACCGCGCCATGGCGCGCGCAATCAGCTCGCCGGCATCGCTCTGGCTGGCCCAGACCGCCAGACGCTGGCGCGGCGCGGCGTAAAACAGCAGCAGGAGATTGCGATGCCAGAACGTCAGGATGCACGCGCTACCGTCGCCGGCAACCGCGCGCAGATGCTCCTCGCCGGCGAAGCGCAGGCGAACGGTGGCATGCAGGCAACGGATCAGCAGGGCGCCCAGCAGGCCGAGCGGCGCCCAGAGCCAGTCCGGGCGCGGCTTTGGCGGACGGGTCATGCGCGCCTGGCGGCTCGCGGACGCGGCTCCCGCACTGGCCGCGCTCATGGCACGGACTCTTCCACACCTGCCGCCGGCGGGTCCTCTTGCAGCTGCAAATCATGCAGGCGGCGGTACAGCCCGCCGTGCTCCAGCAGTTCGGCATGGGTGCCGGACTCTGCGATGGCGCCGGACTCCACGACGATGATCCGGTCGGCCCGCATCACCGTCGACAGGCGATGCGCGATCACCAGCGTGGTGCGCCCGCGCATCAGGTTCTGTAGCGCCTTCTGGACGAGGGCTTCGGACTCGGTGTCGAGCTGGGAGGTCGCTTCGTCGAAGATCAGGATCGGCGGATCCTTGAGCAAGGCGCGCGCGATCGCCAGGCGTTGCCGCTGCCCGCCCGACAGGCGCTGACCGCCCTCACCGATCGGCGTCTCGTAGCCCTGCGGCAGATCGACGATGAACTCGTGCGCGTAGGCCGCCCTGGCCGCCGCCTCCACCTTGGCGAGGGGCAAGTCGGCGTGGCCGTAAGCGATGTTGTTGCGCACGGTGTCGTCGAACAGCATCGTCTCCTGCGTGACCAAGCCGATCAGCCCGCGCAGATCCTTGAGCCGCGCCTCGCGGATGTCCAGACCGTCGACGGCGATGCGCCCGGAGTCCGGATCGAAGAAGCGCGGCAGAAGGTTCACGATCGTCGTCTTGCCGGCGCCGGAGCGGCCCACGAAAGCGACCATTTCGCCGCGCGGCACCCGTAGATTGAGCCCGCGAAGGACCGGCTCGCGGTCATAGGAAAACGTCACGTTCTCCCATGCGATCTCGCGCTCGAGCCCAGGCAAGGGCTTGGCGTTCGGCGCTTCGCGAATGTCCTCAGGCTCGTGCATCAACTCCATCACGCGCTGGGTGGCGGCCAGGGATTGCTGCAGGATGGCGTTGGCCTTGTTCAGGCGCCGGACCGGGTTGTACATCGCGCCGATGAGCGCCAGGAAGAAGAAGATCTCGTCGGGCGAGATCGAGCCCTCGCGAATGGCGCGGCCGGCGTACACCAACAGGATGGCCGACCCGGCAACGCCGATGACCTCGACTACCGGCGAAGAGACGCTGGCCAGGAACTGGGCCCGCAGATTGATCCGCAGATGCCGCCTGGTGGCGGCGCGGAAGCGCTGGCCTTCGAACGTCTCCATGCCGAACGCCTTCACGACGCGGTGTCCGCGCACCGCTTCGTTCACCAGGCTGGAGACCTCCGCAAGGCGCTGTTGGCTCTTGCGGCCCGTGCGCCTCAGGCTCTGGCCGAAGCGGACGATGGGAAACAAGACCACCGGCGTCCCCACGAGGCAGATCAGCGCCAGACGAAGGTTCGCCGACAGCAGCATCGCGGTGAGCGAAGCCAGCGTGACGGATTGTTGGAGCAGATCGAGCAATCCCGTCGAGACCGCGTTCTGCATCATCGAGACGTCGTTGACCACGCGGCTCACGAGCTCGCCGGACGGATGCTGCGCATGGAAGCGGCTGCTTTGGCGCAACAGCTTGTCGAAGAGGTCGTTGCGGATGTCGTTCGTGGCGCCGAGCCCGATGCGTTGAAAGGCGTACGTCGAGCCCGCATCCATCATGGCCTTGAGCGTGAACAGCACCACGAGGAGCAGGGGCAGAAACACGAAGACGTTGCTGTCGTCGACGCCGAAGCGCGTCTTGAGCCTCTGGTACACGTGATCGACCACGGCCAACAGACCCTTGCGGGCCGCTGCGACCCCGGTGGGCGCCTTCTCTACTCCGGCCGCGCCACCGCCGCCGAGCATCTGGCCGAGCGCCGGCATCTTCTTCGAGTCGAGATGCAGAACCTCGGCAAGCAGCGGTTGGAAGAGCCCATAGAACAGCGTGGTGAACAGCGTCAGCAGGGCCAGCGTAAAGCCGACCGCGACCCACCAAGCGACGTAGCGGCGCAGATAGCGCCAGATGAATGCGGTAAGCACTACGCCGCCCTCGCGCCGCGACGCAGGACGTCCGCCACCTGTTCGGCGGCCCTCGAGCTGGCGCCGGAAGCGCCGAGCCGCGGCCGCAGCTCGGCGAGGTCGCGGCGCATGGCGGCGATGCGCCGCGGATCTCCGAGCAATGCCGCCGCCGTCGCCGCGACGCCGGCCGGACTGGCATCGTGCTGCAGCAACTCAGGCACGGCGCCGTGTCCCAGGACGAGGTTTACCAGGCTGAAGTGCGGCAGGCGCACCAAGAGGCGCGCCAGGCGGTAACTGAATGCCGAGAGCTTGTAGACCACTACCATGGGCGTTCCGAGCAGGCCGACCTCGAGGGTCGCCGTGCCGGAAGCGCAGAGCGCGAGGTGCGAGCGCGCGATCTCCGTAAAGCGACCGCTGCGCGCGCGACGCACCGGAACGCCGGCATCCCGCAGCGGCCCGGCGAGCCAATCTTCGGCGACGGTGGGCGCCTCGATCAATGTGAACTCCACCGGCAGACGAGCGCGCAGCAGCTTGGCGGCCGCCAGCATCGTGGGCAGCAGCGCCGCGAGCTCGCTGCGTCGGGAACCCGGCAGCAAGGCAATGCGAAACGGCTCTCCGGGCGCCAGCGCGCCGTCCCAGGCTTGAGGCAATTGCGGCACCTCGTCGACCAGTGGATGACCGACGTGCCGGACGCGCACGTCGTGCCCGCGGTAGAAGTCCACCTCGAAGGGGAACAGCACGAGCATGGTGTCGACGACCTCGGCGATCGTCCGCACCCGCCCCTTCCGCCAGGCCCAGACCTGAGGACTCACGTAGTACACCACGGGTATGCCGCGCGCCTTGAGCGACCGCGCGAGCCGCAGATTGAATTCCGGGGAGTCGATCAGCAGAGCTGCCGCCGGGCGCCGGCGATCGCACTCCTCCAGCAGGCGGCGGAAAATCGCGCGCGCTCGCGGCAGTACCTTCAGCACCTCGGTCAGTCCGACGACGGCGATGTCGCGGCTCTCGGCAACGGCGTCGAGGCCCGCCGCGCGCAGCTCCGCCCCGCCCATGCCGAACGCCGCGACCGCGGGGTCGATCCGCCGCAACTCGGCGAGCAGCCTTCCGCCGTGCAGATCGCCCGAGGCCTCGCCGGCGACCACCAAGAGATCGTGCCCGCC
>WBZN01000994.1_pt1 | contig 18123 bp, 16 predicted proteins | sample 5204281 | NCBI WGS metagenome assembly WBZN01 (sample SAMN12344347, study PRJNA552823) | activated sludge metagenome | biome: Activated sludge suspended growth; feature: Nitrification reactor; material: Wastewater; isolation source: activated sludge from nitrification reactor of wastewater...
CGGTACACCTGGGGCAAGCGCCGGCATCGAGCGCGACGAAGCCCTGCGGCAGCTCTGCCGTGCGCTCGGATTCGAAAGGCTTGGGACAGTGATTCGCGGGGAACTCGACAACGACCTGCGAACGGCAGTTCATCGCTCCATCTTGGTCTCTGAAAAGGGCCTGCTCCGCCTCGGGAACCGCACCATTGCCGAGTACACCATCGACGAGCTCAAGGATCAGCTCGTCGCCGCTGTGGGCAACGTCTGGACCGACCGCGAGGACGCTATCCGCGCCGCCGCTCGCCGGCTCGGTTTCCAGCGAGCCGGAAGCCGAATTCAGGATGCGTTCAAGAGCGCAATCAACGGCGCACTGCGAACGGGCAGAATTGAGGCCAGCGGCCTGACAATTCGACGTCGCGGACAATAGCTCGTGACGGGCTGCACTAAGCACGCGAAGACTTCCGGAGGATTCATGGAGATCAGCAAGGTTGCCTGGCCCGTTCTGTCGGTGTGTGGAATCCAAAAGCGCATCGATACCAATCCCGATTTTCAGAGGCCGCCCGTTTGGAGCCGCTCGCAGAAGCAGCTGCTCATCGACACGATCCTGCGCGGCTACGACATGCCGAAGTTCTACTGGCGCAAGGTCGGCAAGAATCCCGATCGATATGAGGTCGTGGACGGACAGCAGCGACTTCGGGCCATCTTTGAGTACAAAGAGGGCGGATACTCCCTACCCAAGGACACCGACCCGATCGACGCTGTAGACCTGAGCCAAATGAAGTACGAGGCCCTACCCGACGAGCTTCGATTGCGCTTCGACAACTACAACCTAGACGTCATCGTGCTCAGTGACACCGACGACGAGGAAGTTCGCGAGATGTTCTTGCGTCTTCAGAACGGCACTACCTTGAAGGCCCAAGAGCGCAGGAATGCCATGAGCGGCAAGATGCGCGACTTCATTCGAACTCTGGCCGGTCACCCACTATTTGAAAACTGTGGATTCAAGAACTCGCGGTTCACTTTCGATCTCATCGTCGCACAAATGGCTGCGCTCGAATTGAACGGTGGCCCGTGCAACGTGAAAAACGCAAACCTCAATGCCATGTACGAGACCAATCGAGACTTTGAGCCCACCTCGGCGAAGGGCCGAAAGATTCGAAGGGTACTCGACTACCTCGCGCTGGCATTCCCCGAACGGACGCCCGAACTCGAGCGCTTCAGTGTCGTCTCACTGTACTCGCTCGTGTCCCACTGCCTTGAGAAGTACGCCTTTCAGGATCAGCACGCAGCCCTTCGGGTTTGGTTCTTGGCCTTCGAGAGGGAGCGGGCCGCTCAGGAGCTGATAGCGGAGGATCAGAGAGACGCTGAGTTCTTGGCATACAAGGAACGCACTAGCCACAGCACGGACTCCGAGGATTCGCTTCAGTGGCGCCTAGATTTCCTTCTTCGTAGGTTTTTCGAGGCAGTGCCTGGGATTCAGCAGAAGGACGATCAGCGCCTCTTCTCGCACGAGCAACGCCTCGCCATCTTTCGGCGAGACGGTGGTCTGTGTCGAGTGCGCTTGAGGTGCGAGGGCCAGAAATGCGAGTGGGACGCTTGGGAGGCAGATCACATCACCTCGTGGGCAAGAGGTGGCAAGACGACAGTCGAAAACGGCCAAGTTGCTTGTCTGAAGTGCAACTCGAGCAAGGGCGGCGCCTAGGATCGTGGTGTGAAGCTCTTCGTCGGGGTAACCGACTTCGACTGGTTCGATTTCCTTCGAAGCCAGAAGGACATCGACGAGGTCAACTTCTGGCAACCGTCAGGCAACCGGAACTTCCGCGCCCTCGCTGCCGGCGAGCCATTCCTCTTCAAGCTCCACAGCCCCAACAACTTCATCGTCGGCGGCGGGTTCTTCCGCCACTTCTCGATCGTTCCGGTGAGCCTTGCCTGGGAAGCGTTCGACGTGCGAAACGGCGCGCGCGACCTCGTCGAGATGCGAACGCGCGTCGAGCGATACCGGAAGCAATCCAATCCTCAAGAGGACTACAACATCGGCTGCATCCTCCTCGGCGCGCCGTTCTTCTTTCCCGAACCCGGCTGGATCCCGATCCCGCCGAACTGGGCCCCGAACATCGTCCAGGGCCGGGGCTACGAAGCTTCTACGACGGAGGGGGCCGACCTTTGGCGCCTTGTCGAGGAGCGATTGAGGTTTCTCTACCCCGCGGTCGCCGAGGAAGTCGAGGAACCTGCAGCGATGTTCGGTGAACCGACGACGATCCAGCCTCGGCTCGGCCAAGGCACCTTCCGCCTTCTCATTACCGACTCCTACCAGCGACGCTGCGCCATGACGGGAGAGCGCGCGCTCCCAGTGCTGGAAGCCGCACACATCAAACCCGTTGCGCGAGGCGGTATTCATGCACTCGACAACGGCCTGCTGCTGCGGTCCGACCTACACCGGTTGTACGATCGCGGCTACATCACCGTGACCCCCGATCACCAGATCCACGTGAGCAATCGCCTGAAGACTGACTTCGACAACGGCGAACCGTACTACCCGCTTCGAGGGCAACGGATTGCCCTGCCTACGACCGAGGCGCACCGCCCCAAGAGTGCCTCCCTCGAATGGCACGCCGACACCGTTTACCTCGGGTAGCGGGCCTTTCGAGACTTCAGCCCAAACACCCTACAAGCACACCGCTCCGGCACCGATTGATCTAGAAGAGGAGAAACCACCAGTGAACGGAGCGCCTGTCGATAGCCGCACGATAGACGAGATCACGCAGGCGATTCTCGAACACGGATACCTCGACAAGCAGGAAATCGTCTCGGCATGGCGGCTGGGTGCCGACGCATACAAAGCTCTGCAAGATCAGTTGCGATTGAACCGGCTCATTGAGATCGGACCGAGAAAGACCGGCGGCTTTCGCGCCAAGCCCCTGCGAAGCCGCGAACGGGAGGTGGTTGAGGAACAGCCGCTCCTTCGCTCGGAGTGGGAACGCACCACCGTCGAGCGCTTGACCGAACTCTTCAGCCACGCCGAGCTAGAAACGCTGCTCGGCAGCCTGCTCCACACCATCCGCCAGGCGCGCAAGGCTCAGACAGGCGAGGATCGCCGAGGCGGAAAGTCCGACCTGGCGACGGCGCTGACCCTGCAGCACGGCACAGACCTTCTCGCCGAGTCTGAAGTCCGCAAGCTCGTCGCCAAGAGGTGTGGCCTCAAGTACCCGGAACGCTGGCACCCGGGCAAGGCCACGGCGGCAGAGTTCGCCATTCGGGCCGGGTTCAGCGCCGAGCTCGCCGGCGTTCCGAGCAACGAGTCACCCCCTGATATGGAGTACCTCGAGGGCCGTTTCAAGCTCGAGCCTCTCCAGCCGTTCCAAAGGGAAGTGATGCGGGGCATCCTCGACACGTTCGGCGCCGAGGAACGGCGGTGCCTGGTCACCCTGCCGACGGGCGCCGGCAAGACTCGCGTCGCCGTCGAGAGCATCTCGTTTTGGCTCACGGACCACTTCGATCGCGAGACGGGTCTGTCTCAAGTTGGCACTGTCCTGTGGCTCGCGCATACGGAGGAACTCTGCGAACAAGCCTGCAGTTGCTTCCGGCAGGTCTGGACTGCCTCGGATCTGGTTTGCCCCGCCACACTCGTTCGTTTTTGGGGCGGCTACACGAGCGACCTGATACGGCATCAAGCGGCGCTCCGAGATCTGTTCAAGAAGCCCTGCGTCCTGGTCTCGACACCCCAGCGAATGCTCAACTTGATCACCGGCTCAGCCGACGGAGGCAAGGAAGTCCTGGAAAGCCTCCTGCCTTCTCTTGGTCTCATCGCCATCGACGAGGCACATCGAACCGCCGCGCCCATGTATCGACGGCTTTTGGCAACCCTCAGGGCCTCCGAGACACCCCCCACCTTGATTGGGCTCACGGCAACTCCGTTCACCAAGGAATACGTGGGCTCCTCGCCGGACGCCGGCACCAAAGAGCTGCACGATGTCTTTCACCGACTGGTCGAGCCCCTGAAGACCTTGGGCCTTAGCCCCCGGCTCCGACTGCAAGAGATGGAAATCCTCGCCGAACCGCTGTTCGAAGAACTCAAGACGCCTACAAAGATCAAGATGACCAACGAGGTCGTTTCCGGATCGCAAGCCGAGGAGTCGATTGCGAGCGTTGACGACGAACTGCGCCTCAAGACCGACAACACACCCCGGCGTCTCGCGGTCCTCGAGCGTTTGATCGAGATCTGCAAGACGCCCGGGTCCAGCATCCTCTACTTCGGTCCCAGCGTTCGCGACGCTGAGTGCATGGCCTACCTGCTTCGGAACAGCCGAATCTCGGCGGCAGTGATCAGCGGAAACACCCGGGAAGCGAGTCGGCGACAGATCATCAGCGACTTCAAGAACGGGACGATTCAAGTGCTGTGCAACTGCGAGGTGCTCACCACCGGCTTCGACGCGCCGAGAGTCACACATGTCGTTGTGGCGCGACCGACAGTCAGCCGAGTGCTCTATGAGCAGATGGTTGGCCGCGGCTTACGGGGCTTGAAGTTCGGCGGTACCAGCCAATGCTCCATCGTCGATTGCAAGGACGAATTCTCGGGGCCGAGGCCAGAGATGGGCTACGAATCGTTCCGTCGAATCTGGTACACAACCCTCGCGCTACATCTGGAGTTTCCTGACCAGACGAAGGCCCAGTCCGTTATCCCGCAACCACCTTCGCGCCCTCAGTCGGAGTCGCCGCTCCCAAGCTACGACCCGCGGGTATGGGAAGCTTTGGCAGCTTGGTCTCGGGCAGGCGGCCATTTTGAGGGCTGGAAGACCGACCTGTTCGACGAAACCGCACGACTTCTTACCAGGTCCGTACCCATGCCGGCCCGCGAAGCAAAGTACGCCGCTCTGTTCTATCTCGAGGCTCTGGCGAAGGGATTCGATCCGCGCGGCGACTACCTGGACCAGCGTCAGCTCTTCGCGAACCCAGGGTCACCCTCTGGCTCCCTGGAGTAGTCGGAGGGACATCGGGCCAGGGAGTCACCTGGCGGCGCGACGGTCCGCACGTCGCGTGGTGACGCTGTAACCTCTGTACTCAATCGAGGCCTTCGCCCTCGTGCGACCTGGGAGAACGACGCATGAGCAAAGCACGAACCCGCCCCTGGGATGCCGCCGAGCACCTCCGCACCGGCGGCGACGTCGTGGCCTATCTCGATGCCGCCCTCGAAGACGGCGATACGGCTCTCTTTGCTGCGGCGCTCGGGGATGTGGCGCGTTCGGCCGGCATGACGGAGCTCGCTGCTGCGGCCGGCCTCGGCCGCGAGAGCTTGTACAAGGCACTGTCCAGCAACGGCAATCCGGCGCTCGCCACGGTCCTCCGCGTGCTCGCTCCCCTGGGCCTGCGTCTGCGAGTCGAGTCCGCCACGCCGCCGCCGAACCTCCCGAAGAAGCGGGCTCCCCGCCGCGGCTGAGGGCGCGGCGCGACCCTGCGTCCGAAGAAGCCGCCCCCCGCTCCACAACCGGCGCTAGGGTTGATGTAAACCCATGAATACACATATGCTTATGCCGGACATGAGCAATCCTCCAGAGCGCGCGAAGCAGGCCGCGGAGCTATACGAGTGGGGCCTCGCCCTCCTGCGCCAACGGTTCCGCCGGGAGCAACCGGCTGCCGATGACGCGGCTATCGAGCAGCTCGTTCGCCGGTGGCTCATGGAACGCGAAGGAACCTTCGCGCTCACCAAAGCGCGCGATCCGCTCGAGCCGCCGGCCGCGTGAACAGGCTCGCGCAAGCTCTCGCCGAGCTCGCGGCAAACCTGCGGGATCTCGACGCGCGCTGGGCGTTAATCGACGGACTCGCGATCTCGGCCCGCGCGACGCCGCGGACCACGTTCGATCTGGATCTCGCCGTCGCGGTCGCGGACGATCGAGGGGCTGAGGCGTTGGTTCGTGCCTTGGTCGCTCGCGGCTATCGCCACGAAGCGCTCCACTTGGAACATGACACCGAGCAATCGGGCCACTCGCCTCGGCTCGCAATGGTGAGGCTGTCGCCGCCGGACCCGGATCTTGCCGTGCCCATCGATCTGCTCTTCGCCAGCTCCGGCCTGGAGCCCGAGATCACCGTGGGGGCCGAGACTCTGGAGGTGCTGCCCGAGGTCCGCGTGCCGGTGGCGCGGGTCGAGCATCTGATCGCGACGAAGATCCTCGCCGGCAGACTGCAGGACCAGGCCGACGCCGCGAACCTCCTTCAGGGCACGACGGCCGGCGAGCGAGCGCTGGCTCGTGCCGCGCTCGAGATCATCGAGGCACGCGGTTTCGCGCGCGGCAAGAACCAGCGGCGCGAGCTCGATGACGTCGCCTTGCGCGCCGGAATCGCCAGCGACAGCTGAAGTCATCCCGCGCGCAGCGGCCAGTCGGCCAACGCGCGGCTTCGCCCAACCCGAGCCCCTGCCTGCGGCGCGAGTTCCTCGGGCGAGACGGCCGTGATCGTCTCTAGCGCCTCGTGGGCGGCGCCATCGACCTAGCGCTCCTGCTCGACCTGGTCGTCCGCCGGGAGGGACCGCGGCGCCTCGCGCGACTTCCTGTCCGCCCCGCGCCCACCAGGTCTAGCGAAGGAAACGCTCTCAGCTCCCGGGCGGAGCGTCCTCCTTCGGTTTCTCCGCCCTGCGCCGCTGTCATCTCCCGGAGACTTCCTCCCGGCGTCATCAGCGCTCCCTCCTGCACACAGGTACAACGCCAGCCGCACGCGGCCTCAAATCTCGGCTCGCGGCGCGTTTGCCGACCCTGAGCTCCTAGCGACGCCGCCGAGGCACGAACCCTGCAAACTGCGCATCAGCCGCGACACCACGTAGCGCGCGCACGGTACGATTCGCGCCGCCGGACACAACCGAAGACCACGCGCAGCACCGAGGAAGAGGCCCCGCACATGAGGGAATGGAGAGAACCCCCATCGCAAATCCCCCCCGCGCCCACAGGCTGGCGGGGTTGGTTCTACTTCGGCCCCCGCTCCGGGATCCATTCGTGGCTCGTGGCGGATCTCACCGTGGTGGTGATCGCCTCGTTCCTCACCATCCTCTACGTCTGGGTGGACAAGCCGGGGCCAAGCGACGTCGGGAAGCACTCGCTCTCGGGATTCCTGGTCGCGCTGTTCGGGCCGACGTGGGCGCTTGCCGGCGGCATGGCCTTCTTCACGGTGCTGAGCGGCCTGCTGCTCTGGGCGCTCATCGTCTACCTGCGGTGGGCCACCGGGCCAGGGCGGGAGGCGCAGGAGTTGCGAAGGCTGCGGAAGGCCTCGCTGGAGGCAGCGCGGAAAGCCGCGCGGCAGGCCATTCGGAAGCCGTAGCCGGACGCTCGCGCGCGTCGGCGCGGGGACAGGCTCTTGACGTGACGGCGACGGCGTCGAAGCGGTCACGCAGCCAGTCCCCTGGGTCTGCGAAACATCGAAATCCGCTCAGTGGTCTATGCTCTCTGACGACTCTCACTTCCCAGGAGCGAGCTCGATGCGCGCACGACGCCCTACCCTGCTGGCCGCGGCCGCCCTTGCATTCCTTGCGCTGAACCAGCCTCTCCGCGCCACTCCCCCGAGCGCCGCGACCGGCTATCTGCAGACCAATCTCACGTCCGACATCGCCGGCGCCGCGCACACCGATGCGAATCTGGTGAACCCCTGGGGGATGGCGTCGAGCGCGACGAGCCCGATCTGGGTGGCCGACAACGGCTCCGGGCTCTCGACGCTCTACAACGGCAGCGGCACGCCGCAGGCGCTCGTGGTCTCGATGCCCGCAGCCTCACCGCCGACCGGGGTGGTGTTCAATCCCACGACCGACTTCTCCACCACGACGGCGGACACCTTCCTCTTCTCCACCGAGGACGGCCGGATCCTCGGCTGGCGCGGGGCGCTCGGCACTTCGACCGAGGTCCTGGCCGATCAGTCCGGCGCGAACGCCGTCTACAAGGGACTCGCGCTCGGCAACAACGGCACCGCCAACTTTCTCTACGCCACGAACTTCCACGCCGGCACCGTGGACGTGTTCGACCACAACCTCACCCTGACGACGCTCACCGGCACGTTCACCGACCCGAGCCTGCCGTCGGGCTTCGCGCCGTTCGGGATCCAGAATCTCGGCGGCAGCCTGTACATCACGTTCGCCGTGCAGGACGTCGCCAAGCAGGATGACGTCCCCGGGGCCGGCCACGGCATCGTCGACGAGTTCTCGACCAACGGCCTCTTCGTGCGCCGCGTCGTCACTACCGGGGCGCTCGACTCGCCCTGGGGATTGGCCGTGGCGCCGGCCTCGTTCGGGGATCTCGCCGGCGCGCTCCTGGTCGGCAACTTCGGCGACGGCAAGATCAACGCCTACAGCCAGACGACGGGCACGTTCCTCAGCACGCTCAACAACCCGGCCGGCAACCCGATCATCATCCAGGGGCTTTGGGGCCTGCTGTTCGGGAACGGCGGCAACGGCGGCGCCACCAACGAGCTGTTCTTCACCGCCGGCATTCCGGGCAGCGGCGCGGTCGAGGATCACGGCCTGTTCGGCAAGCTCGCCGCGGCGCCGCCGTCGGTGATCACGGTGCCGACGCTCCAGACGCCGGTCGCGGTGCTGCTCGGACTGCTGCTCGCGGGGTTGGGCGTCGCACGGCTCGGGCGACGGCGCGCGACGACCGCTCGCTAACGACCGGGCCCACGCCGCCCGGCGTTCTGGTCCAAGGACTCCGTCGTCCCGAGGGGCCTCCACACTTCGGCCCCTCACGGGACGGCACCGCGGCCCTACCGCTACTCGCAGCGCAACGCCACGGTCGGCGGAATGCCCGTCGCCCGGCGGGCGGGCACGTACGCGGCGAGCATGGTCACCAGCAGCATCGACGGCACGACGATGAGATAGGCGACGAAGTCGATGCCGCCGGCGTTGAAGATCATCGCGTTCATCATGCGCTCGACGCCGAAGCCCAGCGTGAGCCCGATCGCCGTGCCGATGCCCACCAGCGTCAGGCCCTTGCCCATCACCAGGTGGAGCACGTTGCGCGGCCCGGCGCCGATCGCCATGCGGATGCCGATCTCGCGCGTGCGGCGGTTGACGTTGTACGAGATCAAGCCGTAGAGACCGGCCACCGCGAGCAGCAGGCCGACCAAGCCCATGCTGCCAATGAGTGAAATTGCGACCCGCGGACCGTCGACCGCGTGGTAGCGGTAGAGGTCCTCGTACGTCCGCGTCTCGAGCATCGGCAGGTTCGGGTCGAGCGACGCCACGATGTCCTTCACCGGCTTCACGAGCTCGAGCGGCTCGACGCTCGAGCGCAGCAGCAGCACCATGCGCGCCGTCGGATGCTGCGCCCACGGCAGGTAGACGAAGTCCATCGGCTTCTCCATCGTCGCCAGGTACTTGACCGTCTGCGCCACGCCCACGATCTCGACCTGTGGACCGCTGCGGTTGTCGAGCCGGATGTGCTGGCCCACCGCGTCGCCGTTCGGCCAGTAGTGCTTGGCGAACTGTTCGTTGACGATCGCGACCCGCGGCGCCTCGGCGGTGTCGGACGAGCGGAAACCGCGGCCCCGGACCAGCGGGATGCCCATGGTCTCGAAGTAGTCGCCGTCGATGGTGTCGGCGGTCGAGGTGAAGCTCTCGCGGTCGCGCGGCATCTGGGTACCGTCGGGCACGAACGCCACGGCCTCGAACTCGTTCATGCCCAGCGGCGGATTCTGCGTCAGACCGACGCTGCGCACGCCCGACGCTCCTTGCGTCCGCTCGAGGAGCTGCTTGTAGAACGCCGCCGTGCGCTTGCCGTCGTACTGCAGCAGCCGCGGATCGAAGCGTGCGAGGAGCAGGTGATCCTTGGCGAAGCCGGTGCCCTCGAGCATGCCGTGCTGGAAGCCGCGCGCCATCAGAAACGACGCCGTCAGGAGCATGAGCGACATCGCGACCTGCGCGACCACCAGGGCATTGCGCCCCCACAGCCGCTTGCGACTGGGCACGTCGACGTCCGCCGATTTCAGGCCGGTGACGAGATCGGTGCCCGTGCTCTGGAGCGCCGGCACGATGCCGCAGACGAGCGCCGCCACCACCGAGACCACGAAGCTGGCGAACAACACGCGGCCGTCCATGTGGAACGGGACGGTGAGCGGCAGCTCGGTCGGGATGTTGAACCGGCCCATGAGGCTGATGCCGGCGAAGCCGACGGCGATCGCGCCGAGGCCGCCGAGACAGGCGAGCAGCAGACTCTCGGTGAGCAACAGACGGATCAGCCGCGAACGGCCGGCGCCCATGGCGAGGCGGATGGCGATCTCGCGCGTGCGCGTGCGAGCTCGGCTCAGCAGCAGCCCGGCCACGTTGGTACAGGCGACGAGCAGCACCGCGAGCGCCAGCATGGTGAAGATGACGCTGAACTTCCAGTTGACGTCGTCGCCGCGCGTGCGCATCTCGAACTGCGTGCGCACCGCCGCACCCCGCTCATGGTTCTGCTTCGGGTAGTCGCGCTCGAAGGCCTGCGCCAGCACGCTGAGCTCGTTTTGCGCCTGCTGCTCTGTGACGCCGGCCTTCAGGCGCGCCTTCACCATCAGCTCGCGATCGTCGCGGTCGTCGAAGAAGCGCTTCTGGGGATTGGTCGCGAACATGCCGGCCATGGCGAGCGGCATGTAGAAGTCCGGGCGCGCGAAGACCTGCATGCCCGGGAAGCTCTCGGGCGCGATGCCGATGACCGTGAACTGCGTGCCGTTCAAGCGAATCGTCCGGCCCACGACGCCGGGGTCGCCCGCGAACTCGTGCTGCCAGAGGTCGGGCGCCAGCACCGCCACGGCGTCGCGGCCGGGCACCGTGTCCTCGTCGTCGCGGAAGCCGCGGCCGATCTGCGGCTCGACGCCGAGCACGCGGAAGTAGTTGCCCGAGACCAGCATGCCGCCCTTGATGCGCGGCGTGGCGCCGGCCTCGGCGCTGAAGCCCACCGCCTGAATTTGCGTGCTGGCGACCACGCCGTCGTAGCTCTTGCTGCCCGCTCGCAGATCCATGTACTCGCGAAGAGAGAAGAAGTCGTACAGGTCGTCGTGGGTCGTGCTCACCAAGCTCATCACGTCGTGCGGATGCGGCACCGGGTACGGCCGGAAGATCAGCGCGTCGAGCATGCTGAACGGCGTCGAGGTCATGCCGATGCCGAGCGCCAGCGTGATCACCACGAACACCGTCAGTCCGGGCGTGCGCCGCAGGCTGCGCAGGGCGTAGCGGGTGTCGTCGACGAAATCGGTGAACCAGTGCACGCGGCGCATGTCGCGCATCTCCTCTTTCTTCTGCTCGAGGCCGCCCATGGCGCGCAGAGCGCGGAAGCGCGCCTCTTCCGGCGAGAGGCCGGACTGGATGCCCTCCTCGATCTTGTGATCGAGATGGAACTGCAACTCCTCGTCGAGCTCGCGCTCGACCTCGCGGCGGCGCAGGATGGACTTCAACCGCAGCGGCAACGTGTACCACCAGTGTTCCAAGCGCATCGGTCTCTACGCCTCCGACAGCTGGACGAGCTGCGAGATGGCGGAGGACAGCCGCTGCCAGTTCGCGGTCTCGGATTGGAGTTGTTTTCTGCCCAAACGGGTGAGCGAGTAGATCTTGGCGCGCCGGTTGTTCTCGGTCTGCTTCCACTCCGCCGAGATCCAGCCTTCCTGCTCGAGCTTGTGCAGGGCGGGATAGAGCGAACCCTCGCTCACCTGCAGCACGTCGCCCGACAGGGACTTCAGGCGCAAGCTGATCGCCCAGCCGTGCAGCGGCTCGAGCGCCAGCATCTTCAGCAGCAACAGGTCCAGCGTGCCCTGGACGAGATCGTTCGGCCGGCTCATGCCGCGGCCTCGTGCGGCGTCGCTTGCGGGGGCATCGAAGTCATCGGAAGCATGGGGCGTCGCCTCTCATCTCGGTTTCCGAGGTGAGTGTACGCCCGCTCCCCTCGGTAAGCAAGGGGTCAGGTTTGGGGCGATTCGTTAACCGCGGGCCCCGCCTCCGCGTAGGTAGGGTGACCACCATCAGGCCGCTAGGAGGGCTCCGCCATGAAACTCTGGGTTCGACGTTTGTCGTGTTCGCTTCTGTCGCTGGTCGGCGTACTCACCGTCGCGTTTTTCGCACTCGGTGGCATGCAGATCGTCCACGTATTGCGCGGTCCGTCACTTCCGGCCGCCCCGGCGCAGGCCTCGCCCTCCTCCGACGTTCTCTTCCTGCGCGAGACCGTCCTCGCCAACGAGCGTGCCACGCCGGAAGAGTTGGAGCGCTTCTCCCGCGTCCTCGACCGCGCGCCGGCGGTGACCTCGGTCGACGACTTCACCGTCCTCGCGACGCGTGCTCTGGCCGAGCTCGGCAACGCCCACTCCACACTCAGCCTGCCGGTCATGCACCGCCTCCCGATTCGCCTGCATTGGCTCGACGACGGCTTGATCGTGGTCAAGGCACGGCAGGAGTATGCGCAACTCCTCGGGCGGAAGATCCTGGCCATCGACGGTGTGGCGCCGGACGAGCTTGCCGAGCGCGCTCGCCAGCTGGTGGGCGGCGGCACGCCGGGCTGGGCGCGCTACCGCAGCGAGTACTTCCTGACCGCACCGACGGCCTTGCGTTTCCTCGGGGCGGCCGACGGCGGCGGCGATACGGTCCTGCAAACCGTCGACTCGACAGGAGTCAGCGAAGAAGTCCATCTACCCGTCGATGCGGAGGCCGTGCCGTGTCCTGTCTTTCTGGCGTGGATGGAGTCTCTCCCTGGCGATGAGCACTGCGGCACAGCGGGCTGGCGCACGCTGCTCGCGCCCGGCCCCTCGCTGCCGCTGGTTCAACAGGAGCCGAAGAAGCTCTACCTCGTACGCGACGTGCCCGAACACGACGCGCTGTATCTGCGCATGAACGGCAGCGTGAACAGCGTGGATGAGACCGCCGCCGCGTTCGTCGCCCGCGCCTCGATCGCGATGCGAACGTCTGGCCGACGCAACGTCATCGTCGATCTGCGCTACAACTGGGGAGGCGGCTTCGACCTGTCCTTGCCCCTCGCCAGGGCCGTGGCGCGCGATGCTCCCGCCGTCGGCAGGATCTATCTCATTGTCGGCCCGAATACCTTCTCCGCCGGCTTGATCACCGCTTCCCAGCTGAAAGCGTATGCACCCACGCGCCTCACGATCGTGGGCGAAGGGGTCGGAGACCAGCTGCGCTTCCGCGCGGAGGGCGCATTGGTAACGCTGCCGGCGACGCGGACCGAGGCCTACGTGACCTCCGCCTGGGACGACGTCGGCGAGACCTGCGGTTGGTTCGCCGACTGCTGGCCGCCCAACAAGTTCGCGCTCCGCGGAGTCGGCACCTTCGCGCCGGGATTGCGGGTCGGCAACACCTGGGCGTCGTACGCCGCGGGCCGTGACCTGGTTGTCGAGGCGATCTACTCCGATATCGCCGGGCGAACGTCGAATCTCACCTCGAGGCCCTCGTGAGGATCGAACCGCGCTAGCGGCCGAGCGTGCGCCGCCAGCTACCGCGAAACAGCGCCGCGCCGAGCGCGGCCACCGCGGAGAGCAGCACGGCGGCAATCCACACGCGCGGGTGCGACCAGTCCACCTGCTCCGAATAGCGCAGCACCTGGAGCGCCGCGATCGGCAGGAGCAGAATCAAGAAAGGCGCGATGAGGCGCGCGCGATCGCGATCGTTCTCGCGCGCCGCCGAAAGCAGGAGCAGGCCGAGGAGCAGGAAGTAGCCCGACAGCGCGCGGGCATTGAGCGGCGTGATCTTCCACGGCGCCCAGGCCGAGAAGAACTGCGGCGCGGCGAGGCCGGCGAGCGCCTCGAGCGTGTAGAGCCCGCCGAGCGCGACCAGACCGCGGCGTACCCATGGAACAAGCGGCGACGAAGCGAAAGCGCCGGGGCGCGCGGTGAGGTCGCTGCCGGCCCTCCTCGCCCGCCGCTGCTGCCAAAGGTAGCAGCCGAGGAACACCGGCGGCGGCAGCAGGTAGCTCGCGAACCAGATCCAGAACGGCGCCGTGCCGATCGCGAAGCGCTCCCAGTACACGAACGTCACCACCAGCTGCGTGAAGGTGAACGCGGCGCCGGGGAGCACGAAGACGCGCACGCCCTCCCAGCGTCGGGCAAAGAGCGCCAGGATCACGACCGGCGCGAGCGCGGCGTAGAACGAACCGATCAGCGCCGCCATCACTTCGGGCCGGATCGTCCACGCGAAGCTGTTGGCGGTGTCGGCCGGGCGCAGAGCGACGCTCGCGGTGGCGGTGGCGGCGAAGAACACCTCGACGCCGAACCAGGTGCGCAGGGGCCAGGCGATCGGCGTGCCGGGCGGAGAGCTCGACGGCCTGCCAGACGTCGCGCCGGCTGGCCTGCCGCCGGTCGAGCCGAGGGTCGAAGCAGTCTTCGGGTCGTTGGCGGTCATCGGCCTCTCCTGGCGGGTTGGATCATGAGCGCGTCGCGCCGGCGGCGCGCAGCACGAGGTAGGACGAGAACAGCGCGAGCAACGCCAGCGTGCCGAACCAGACGTAGAGCGACGGGCTGCCGGGCGTAAACAGCGCCAGGTGGCGCAGCGAACCCAGGATCGACAGCGCCGATGCCACCAGCAGGCCCGCCATCGGGTACAGGGTCTCCGGCCAGTTGCGCCGCGAACCGAGCGTCCACAGCCCAACCCCGAGTCCGATCAACGGACCGGAATAGATCTGCGCCAGGAACGGCGAGATCTTCCACGGCCAGAGTGCGCTCACCTGCTCCGGCAGACCGAAGAATCCGAAGCCCAGCACGACCAGCACGGCGCCGAGCGCACGCAGCGTCGCCAGAATCCACGGTTCCCGAATACCCACGCCGAGCGGCACCGGCTCGGCGCGCGTCGCCCAGGAGACCCAGGCCGCGACGATCGGGAAGACGATGTACGCCAGCACCCAGAACCAGACCTGCGTGCGCGCGAAGTCGAACGTCCCCCAATGCAGGAACGTCACGCCGAGCAGCCAGCCCGTCCACCACATGGCGATGCGCGCCACGGTGCGCACCGCGAGCCGCGTGGGGCGCAGGATCGACAGCGCGAGGAACGCGGTGGCGCCGAGGTAGATCGCGCCGACGAACCGCGCATGGAGCGGCGGCACCGGCCACGGCAGCGCGGTCAGGATCTGCTCGGGATGGAAGAATCCCCAATACCCCACCCAGAGCGTGAGGCACAGGACGACGAAGAAGTAGATCCGCAGGACGAGCGCAGTCGGCTGCATGGCAAGGGCTCCCAAGGAGTTGACTGCGTCAGTGTTGTTCGGCGGGCCCGGCTGGCCGCCTGCCCAGCCACGCGGCGACCAGGCCGAGGGTCCCGAGCAAGATGTGAAACGGATGGTCGAACGGCTGCAGATGCAGCCCCAGACTGTGTCCGGTCGCGAAACCCAACACGCCGAGCCCGGCATAGCAGCCGCCGAAGCCGGCCGCGAACCACCAGGTGGCCCGCGCGCCCAGCCACAGGACCGAGAACGCGAGCAGCGCGGTCGCGATGTGCAGTACCGAGTGCACCGGCTCCATGCGCGTCGCGCGCAGCAGCCACGGCACGGCCGCGTCGACCGCCGGCACCAGCCGCGCCGCGAGCGTGCTCACTCCTTGCACGATCAGGAACCCGCCGCAAAAGAGCGCATAGCGGCGTGGCCAGAGCGAAGCTTCCGCAGGCATCCAACGCACCTCCCGACAGAGTCCACGACGGCTGACGATGGGCGCAGCGTATCGACCTCGCGGCGGAACGTCTACTCACTTACGTCAGACGCTCCGCGGAGGAAGGTCCGACCCGCCATGACACGCGCGCCGTGACGGGCCGGAGAACGCCGCACTCCCGCAAGAGCCGTTGCTGGTTCGCTACGATATTCGTCATGCGTGACAACGAACTGCCCTGCCTGGAGATGCTCGAAGCGACGCCCGCCATCCTGCGCGGACTCATGTGTGAGGTGTCCGACGCCGACGCGCGCTGGAAGCCGGCACCCGATCGCTTCTCGATTGCCGAGGTCCTGGCGCACCTCTCGCACTCGGAGGGTCAGTGCTACGGGGCCCGCCTCGACCGCTTCGCGTCCTCCGATCGCCCGGAATTCGAGAGCGATGACGCCAGCATGTACCTCGAGCTCTATCGCGATCGCGATCCCGAGGACTCCTTCGATCACTTCGAGGACCAGCGCGAAGGCAACCTCGAAACCCTGCGGAGCTTGCCGCCCGGCGCGGGAGAGCGCGTGGCGCTGCACCGCGAGGTCGGCGAGATCACCCTCGCCCAGATGCTGCACGAATGGGCCCTGCACGACCTGGGTCACATCCGGCAGATTGCCGAGTTGGTGCGGGCAAGACGATATCTGCCGGGCGCCGGCCCTTTGGGAAGGTGGTACCAGCTGAAGCCCTGATGCTGCGGGCAGTGCCGGCCGGCAGCCGCGTTCGTCCCTGCCGAGCGGCGGTCTGTGTCAGGAAGAGCCCCGCGGCGCAACCCCCGCCGTCCGCGTGCGCATTCTCACCGTCCGACACCAGAACTTCTCTTTCGGAGGAATGCATGCCGCCACCCTCATCGTCTCGTCTCTACCTCGCCGCCCCGGCGCTTGCCGGGGCACTCATCGCCGGAGCGTTCGCGGTCGAGGCGCCGCTGCGCGCGGACAGCGCCCTGACGCCGGAGCGCACGGTCACCGAGCTCGCGCCCGGCGTGTACACGATTCGTCACAAGGATCCGCTACCGGGTTGGGTGGACGGCAACACCACGGTGGTCATCGGCACGCGCGACGTGCTGGTGGTCGATGCCACCAGCACGCCGACCGGAGCGGAGGAGGACATCGCCCAGATCCGCACCTGGACGGACAAGCCGGTGCGCTATCTCGTGAACACGCATTGGCATCAGGACCACAACGGCGGCAACGCGCAGTACCGGGCGGCCTTCCCGGGCGTCGCGATCCTGGCGCATCGCGAGACCAAGGCGATGCTCGACGCCACGAGCCCGTTCGTCGGCGCCCAAGACACCCGCCAGATCGACCAGGTCGCCAAGGAGGCGCGCGACGAGCTCAAGGCCGGCAAGACTCCGGAAGGCAAGCCGCTCAGCGATCGCCGGCGGCATTTCCGCGAAGAGCAGCTCGCCGCGGTGGCAACCATGCTGGAGCAGGTGCAGCGCCGGTCGTACGAGCCGCCGAACGTCACCTTCGAGGACGAGCTGGTCATCGACCTCGGTGGCCGCGAGGCGATCGTGCGGCACCCTGGGCGCGGTAACACCGGCGGCGATCTCGTCGTGCTCCTGCCGAAGGAGAAGATCCTGGTGACCGGCGACCTGCTGGTGCATCCGACGCCCTACACGTTCGATGGCTATCCGACCGAGTGGATCCGCACGCTCGAGACCCTCGCGAGCTACGACGTCCAGACGTTCGTGCCCGGCCACGGGGAAGTGCTGCGCGATCGCAAGTACCTGCTGCAGATACGCGACTTGCTGCACTCCGTCGTGGAGCAGGTCGAAACGGCGCTCCGCACCGAGCCCGGGGTGGAGCTCGACATGAACAAGCAGCTAGAGGCGATCAAGAAGAAGATCGACGTCAAGGAGCTGAAGCAGCAGATCCTGGGCGACGACGCAGCGGACGGGCCGCAGTTCGACTACGCCGTCGAGGCGCTCATCGACGTCGTCTTCCACGAGGCGAAGCTGCGCTAGACGCGGGTGGACGTCGCATCCGGTGGGTCCGCCGGCCGCAGGTGGCCGAACGAGCATCGGCCGGCAGGACACTCGCTCGATCCCACCAACGAAAAACCGGCGCGCCCGGGAGAAGCCCCGCGGCGCGCCGGTCCGTTATCGAAACTCGAAGAGCGCTACGGGGCGCGGTACGAGGAGAAAACCTTCCCTGCTTCCTGAATGCCCTCGGCGTCCGAGGCGTCCGCCGCGTACCAGATCTCGCCCAACGAGCCGTCCTTGAGCTTGAACCAGCCCATCGCGAGCTTGACCGCGTTGCCTTCCTTGTCCTTGCCCGTGCCGGTGACGAACGAGTACTTGAGACCGTTCATCTCGGAGTTCTGCGCCGGCTTGAGCTCCACCTCCTCGTAGTTCTCGTTGATGAACTTCTCCGAGTCGGCGATCGCTTCCTGCAACGCAGCCAAACGCTCCGCAAGATGCCCCGCGCCGGCGCGAGCCAGTTCATCCCCCAGCGTCGCCAGCGTGATTTTCAGGTCCTTGCCAAAATATTCCAGCGCCTTGTCATACTCGCCCTTGCCTCTGTACACAATGGC
>WBZN01000995.1_pt1 | contig 18117 bp, 19 predicted proteins | sample 5204281 | NCBI WGS metagenome assembly WBZN01 (sample SAMN12344347, study PRJNA552823) | activated sludge metagenome | biome: Activated sludge suspended growth; feature: Nitrification reactor; material: Wastewater; isolation source: activated sludge from nitrification reactor of wastewater...
GCGTATTCACCAGACCTTAACCCCATTGAGCACAAATGGGCACAAGCCAAAGCAATCAGAAAACAACAAAACAAAACCGTTGAGCAGCTCTTTAAAATCGAATCATTTTATGTGACGTAGGCTATATAAAAAAATTGACCATCACTTTGGTTAATTGCTACTAATAACAATACCTATCTACGGTTATTTTTTTAAGGCTAAAAACAAATTTATATTTAAGGAAAAAAACATGATTACGCTGTATGGCATTGAATGGTCACGCGCAAAATATGTATTGTTTACCCTCGCTGAACTGGGCCTTGATTATCATCACGTCAAAATCAACCCATTTGAGGAAGAGAAAAATACCCCTGAATATTTGAAATTGAACCCACTCGGCCAAGTCCCGACATTGATAGATGGAGGCCTGGTATTGACTGAGGCAATGGCGATTAATTTTTATCTCGCAAGAAAATATGGAAATGGAAAGCTATGGGTTAATTGCCTGGAAGATGAAGCGTTGATTTATAAATGGACTTTTTATGCGATAACGCAACTGGAAACAGCTTGTGTTGATCTTATACTCCATCGAAAGGTTTATGATGAGAAAGATAGGAATATAGAAATCATTCAGGTAGCAGAACAGAAGCTCATTAAACCATTGCGCGTTCTAAACGAATACCTTGCTGATAAAGATTTCTTGGTGGCTAATCAATTTACGGTTGCTGACATTAATCTGGCCGGTGTTTTATCTTACGCACAAGGCGGGGATTTTGATTTTTCACCCTATGGCAAAGTAGCACAGTATTTAAATGTTATGTTGTCGAGACCTACTTATAAAAAAGCTGTAGTAGGCTAGTATTACCAATGCTTCTTAGCACGATTCCATCGATAAAGCCCTGCAGCAAATAAATTATAGGCAAACTGCCCTAGTGATTTTATGACGGGCAGGCCTAACAATCTAGCTTTCCATGTTTCATGTGGAGAATGCTGCCATAGGATCAGGAAGGCGTCAAAACCAATATGCAGCATTCCTTGTTGATCGATTACGTGCAATCGTTTACGAACCTGTTCAAGATTTGAGTTAAGTTCATTTGCAAATTGCCTGTTGGAATGAATATCCTTCCATGCAACATTGCATGCCTCCATTTTGTCCATCTGGCTTTCAATACCTGCTTTGCAAACGGGGCATGCAGCATTATAATACACTTTGATAGGAACCTTTGCTGTGGCTTTCACAGGGCTTCGCCTACTGCCAGCCGGTTACTTCATATCCTCTGTCGTGCAAACAGCGTGACACAAAATTTACATAGGCTTGATTGGGTTGCGCAGGCCGAGCTGCACTGAAAAGCCCTCTGATGAGTCCGAATGTGGCGCCGCTTGCTGCACCAATCAATGAACCTGAGCCGGCTGACCCTGAAATGGCACCACCCACGGCACCACTTGCTGCGCCCATTCCAGCACCCATCGCAGTACTGGTTGCAACGGTAGCGACCTTGCCACCTCCACTTTCTTCTGCGCCTGCTGATTCAGCAAGTTGCCTACAAGCAGCAATATCTTGTTCTGCTGCTTGTTTACCGATTTTTAAGAAATGATCGTTGGGATACAAAATCGGCTGAGTGGTTGCGCAGGCAGTCAATACAGTAACCAAAATTCCTAAAGTTATCGACGTTGTAAATTTCATAGCAGTTAACCTTGTTTAAAGGAAACGGGAAGTATAGCGTGAAGTTGGCAAAAAAAATCAAAGCACTCAAATGATATTGAGTGCTGGGCTAGTAAAAATCGTTCACTAGCCCAGCACTAAAGTATTTATGAAATAATCTTGACGGTGATACCATGCCTTCTGAGAATAACTAACTCAACCTCCGTCCAAATTTTCCCTGCTTGGGTACCCACTTTAATTGCAGTTCCTTTTGCATTTCCTGCGTATATTGCTGATGCAATTGCCCAAGCCCATCTCGCATGAATTCTATTATGCATTAAAGCACCAATCGGCGTAGAAGCGATAGGGCGTCCTAATGATTTAGCTCTTTTAGCATTATCATCGCCTGACCAAAAAATAGAATTTAGCCCGCCATTTAATCCAGCTCCAACCCCACTACTCAACTCGATACCGAATAATCCCCAATAGGCAGCTTCCTTGAAATCTACCGAGCATTGTCCCTTCCTAGCAAGTTGATATCCTAAATTACCCAGTGCATGGGTTACTCCTGATAAGACTCCTCTGCACCATGGGCTAGCTATGCATATTAGAACTGGAATCGCTTCGCCAGTCGGATCAATAAAACTCAGCGGATTTTGCTCGACATATCCATAAGTATTCAGCCCACCCAATAATCCGATCGGATCAGATTGTACATAACGCCCGATTTCTGGATCATAATCACGAAAATAGTTGTGGTGAAGATTGGTTTCTTTATCCCAATATTGCCCTGGGAATCTTAGATTGTATTCAAATTTGCTCCCATCTCCGTCAGGATCTTCTTCGGGTAAGGCTTCACCAAACGCACCGCTATTCCATTGCCACACGACACGATTTTGTGAATCAAGAATTGCACGCGGGGTATTTAAATGATCAGCGTGAATTTGATAAACCGTAAATTGGCCTGCGCTATTTTTCTTAATGACAGCGATTGGGGTATCATCGAACCATATGGTTTCCTGTCTTAGTCCATTCTTATCATATTCACCGATTAATTTTCCATCCGCATCGTATATGAATCGATATGGCCCATTGATCAACCATGCGCCGGCTTTGATCACACGCTCGCCAACCGCATTGTGAAAATACCAATTCGTTTTGCCTGCACGATCTACTCGGGATAAGCGACCTGCTGTGTTATAGGTATAGTTGGTTGAGCCATCATTAATAATATTTCCCGCTGAGTCATACGAATAGGATTCAACTGCTGATCCACTAATGCTCAGTAGCCGATTGCTATTGGGAAGGTAATCATAGGTATAAAGTTGACTACCCGGTTGACTGGTGATACGGTTACCATTCGCGTCATAAGTCCATAGCGCTATGCTGGTACTACCGACTTGACTCGTAAGACGGTCAAGGCTATCGTGCGTAAAAATGCGATTAAGCGCGGGAATATCGGTGTGCAAGTATTGAGCAATACGCCCGGCTTCATCAAAATGGATAGTACGTGCGGTATTTCCATTTGGATATTGAGTTAATCGCCCATCGTTATCAAATTGACGTGTATAAGTTTGATTATTCCACCAGACCCAACTTTTAGCTGTTCCAAACGGTTGATAAGTAATATCGCGTATCAGCGTCGTGCCATTCAATAGAATTTCATTCGGTCGCCCATCGATTCCATATAGCGTCGATATCTGAGCGCCAGAGGGATAAGTGGTTTGCGTGAGCTTACCGGTTTGGTCATAAGTATACCCAAGGGTATGCGTTATACTTACCGTTCCGAGCTTGGTTGTTTGTGTTTTGCCAACAAGACGACCTTGTTGATCATAGCTAAATTGTGTATTACCTGAGCCATCCGATATGCTGGTTAGTCGTCCTGTGCCATTCATACCTACATCATAATTCCAAGTTGGAATGGTTGTGCCAGGAATTCCAGTTACTGCAGAGTGAGAGCGTTTGAGTGGTCGATTCAATGCATCCCAGAAATAGGTATGCTTGACACCACGCCCATCAGTTACTGTTTTAAGATTGCCCGCACTATCATAAGCGTATTTGACCGAACCACGATCAGCCGATACTTCGCGAATTAGGTCTCCTAGTCCGTTGTAGATATAACTGATAACCCCCTCATTGGGGGCAGTTACTTGGACTGTTTCATTTTGATGGTTATATTCAAGGCGTGTCAAACCCTGAGCTGGATCAGTCATTTGGGTAAGACGATTTAATGCATCGAATTGACTCGTTGTTGTAAAAGCTAATGGATTGATACTTTGTTTGAGGTTCCCGTTAGCATCGTAACCCCATTGTGTTATTTGGTTTTGTGCGCCAACAGATTTCCACAATCGACCCAAGGCGTCGTATTCACTGCGATGAGTTTGAATAAGGGTATTGAAAGGGTCGAATATCTCTTCTTTAATACGATTTCCCAAGCTGTCTAACGCGTAATGAATTCGATTGCCCAGGTTATCTTTGATCTCAATGAGACGATGGGCTGCATCATAGGTATATCGCAGCGAAGAGCCATCAGGCAGGATAATCTTTATAAGTTGCCCAACGTCATCATACGCATAATTGGTAATTTCAGTACCTACAACGCGGTTTAATAGACGTTGCCGTGCATCATACATCAACGTTGTCACCAACCCGTTGGGGTCGATCATTTCTTCTATTTGACCATATGCATTGTAGCGAGTCATTTGAGTGTGATGACCCAGCGCATTGGTAATGCGCTGCGTCTGTCCACGGCAACCATAATGACCACCATTACAATTTGCATCCGGAGGATAAAAATCGATCGTCGTGATATCGGATAAATCAGTACGAGGCCCATCAATCAAAGTTTGCAGAATAAAACCCGGGGTCGTTGGGTGATACTGGTAGCTGATAGTCCAGGCACGAGAAGCTGGACTTGATAAATCACGCAAATGGTAATGGGTTATATTTCCTCGATCATCATAGTCAATTTTTGTTTCACGATTAGATTCAGCAATAACTTGAGGCAGTTGAAAGGTCGGGTGCCAACTTGTCAGAGTTTTACGTTCAGTAGAATTGGTTGTGGGGTTGTAACTAACTAAATCCGTTGGACAAGATTGACTTGCGCTTAACCCTTCAACACGTGCTATTTCGAGATTTCGGTCGAGATCATAGTTGAAACAAGTTTTATTGCCATTGAAATCCGTACGGCTAGCAACGTTACCATTTGCGTCGTAACTCATATCGCTAGATGATGCATCACATCCAGAACCGGCTGGTTGCGATTGGCTTACCAATTTTACAACCCCAAACAAGATTTGGAATGTTTGTGTTCGTTGCGTATTTAAGGAATCTGTTATCGTAGTGCTACCATCTGGGTTATAGCTCAATTGATACCGATCAGCGCCATTCGCATGTTCAGTTACAATCGCTCTTCCTTGTGCATCATAGTGATAAATTGCGAACCGATTTCCATTTTCATCGGTAACACCGGTTAATGCGAAAGGTAAATTCGCTCCGCTGGTATAAGCGGGTTCGTTGTAGTGATAGCTAATAAAATGATTATCAGGGTAGGTGACACGCGTCAGATTGCCTTGATTATCATAGTGATACTGATACTGTTCTCCTGATGAGTCAATCAATGCTTTAATTCGATTGTTACCATCATAAGTAAATTGCAGTGTTCGACCTACGTCATCAGTCACGGAAGCTAATTGATAATGCGTATCATAGTTTAAAGAAACTCGTCGTCCCGCATGGTCTGCAATTGCAACAAGCTTACCCGTGGTGTCGTAGTATTTTTTGTGATTATCAGCGGTCGTTAACAACCAGCCATCCTCTGAGCTACTTACATCAGTGATTGGTGCTAATGCTTCTCCACTGGACTGCTGATTGATCCAAACTCCTCCCTCGAGTCGGAAGTAGATTAATTTACCGTCTGCCCGGGTTGCTGTAATCGTAGTTGGGTTAATAAATAAACTACTTTGGAAGTTATGGCGCCAGGAAGCACCAATTTGACCATTACTCGAAAATCCAAACGAATTGTAGAAACGTGTAAAAGTGAATGTTGGCAGCACAACATCGATTTGCTGGTCAAATTTATTACCTGTAGCTGTATTGATGGGGTTACCAACACATGTTGAAGGTTGGCCTAAGTTTGCGCCAATATCTGGGATGTGGTCGGGTAAATTACAGACCTTGTCACTTGAAAAGTTTGAAGGCCATTCACCCACTTTACATACCGGATATCCTCCCCCAAATCTCCAATCATACTCATAAGGTTGTTGATAAGGAGGATTTCCATAATGAAATATACGTGCCCCACATTGATAGTGAGTCGCAGGTAATATATTCATTACAAAAACATTATTTGCATTCCATCCCCAGGGAATTACCCATATAGACTTAATCTCAGTGAATTGAGAATTAGGAAGACCCACAGGTTCAATATCTCTGCGAGATGCCCAGTATTGGCACATCTCTTCTGGCGTGGTAAACCAAACTCCGGGTGATCTAGTGTCTGCTAAAACAATAGTTCCACTTTCAAAGCTATAGCCAACTTTCGCTATCAACAGCAGATATACTATCAACAGCGCAAATGTAGCTTGAGCAGCTTTTATAAATTTAAAAGAATGAATCAACTCTAATTTCCTTTTGCGTTAGTTGAGAAGTTAATTGGCTACTGATAAGTAGAAGGTCACTAGCTATAATGTGAAATAACAGTCACTTACTTTTGATCTTAGTTATCGTTTGATGTGATTCGAATAAAAGATAAATTCTGATAGGCATAAGCATCAGAACTTCAGAAACGTACTAGAAAGCCCTGGGTAAGTTACCCAGGGTCTGTATCATTAATCCGGTAAATACGATGTGCTGGTGGGTACTTTTTAGGTTTGATGAAGCGAATTAGCATAGCGATGCAATCATTTTTTTCACATCTTCCATTTGTTTTAAGCGAAAATTATCATCAGCTTCTTTGACACCGCCCATTCCATCGGGAATACTCAGTTGAGGGGTATTCTTTAAGATTTCCATATTGCTACGGGCTTGATTGCATTGCTCTTTCTTGGTATTGACCTCAGCCAGCTGTTTGTTTTTGGCTTCTTCACGGGCAGCACGGCGTTCCTTAAATCCTTCTTCTTTTTGAGTTACATGCTCAGGGGCTGGTGTATTTTCATCATCCATTGAGTAAGAAGATGAATATTGCAGGCTGACACGGGTGGGTACGATAGGACTACCCGCCGGAGGTGGCTGGTCGGAATATTCCACGCGACCTTTTTCATCGATCCATTTATAGATTTGACTATTTACATTTGAAACAAAAAAGAGCAATAGCGATAGAAAAAGAAGCTTACGCATGGTTTTTCTCCTAAAATAAAATCTATCGATCGTTTTCTTTTAAACTTTATCGAGATAGAAGGAGATAAATAAATGCGGTATTGGCTAATGAAATCAGAACCTTCTGAAGTCAGTATTGATGATTTGGCTGCAAAACCAGACCAAACCGTTGCTTGGGACGGGGTACGCAATTACCAGGCTCGCAATTTTATGCGTAACCAAATGCAATTGGGAGATCAAGCCTTTTTCTACCATTCAAGCTGCGAACAACCGGGTATTGTTGGTATTACAATCGTGTCGAAACTCGCTTACCCTGATGCGACCCAATTTAATCCTAAGAGTAAATATTACGACCCCAAAGCGACACCTGATAATCCTCGCTGGTTTAATGTCGAGGTAAAACTCGTCAGAAAAACCCGGTTAATTTCCCTCAAAGAATTAAGAAGCTACCCAGCGCTCGCTAATATGCGAATACTTCAAAAAGGTAACCGCTTATCGATTACACCCATTGATCCGGCCGAATGGGCATTCATCCTTGGAAAAATTTAACCTAGAAAGTTCAACATGGAATGGTGGTTAATTTATTTATTGCTGGGTGCTATCGTTGGCTATATTGCGGGATTATTTGGCATTGGCGGTGGCCTTGTCATCGTTCCGGCGCTGGTTTATATGTTTACGCTGCAAGCTTTTCCTGCCGATCGAGTTTTACATTTTGCCTTGGGCACAACTATGGCAACGATTATTTTTACATCGCTATCAAGCCTACGGATGCACCATGTGCATGGTGCTGTCAATTGGTTGATCGTCAGGTATCTTTCACCCGGTATTATTTTGGGAACGTTGGCAGGATCAACTCTTGCCAGCGCATTATCGACATCGGTGCTGGGTGTTATCGTCGTACTCTTTATTTATTATGCAGCAACCCAGATGTGGCTGAAGTTACTACCCAAGCCTGAATATACGCTACCCGGAAAAGGCGGGTTATTCATAACAGGAAGTATCATCGGTTCGGTATCAAGTTTGGTGGCAATCGGTGGCGGGCTTTTAACGGTTCCATTTCTTTCGCTATGCAAAGTCAAACTCCAGCAAGCCATTGGAACTGCTGCTGCAGTTGGTTTCCCGATTTCACTGGCGGGAACCATCGGTTATATCGTCAATGGTGAACTACAAACTCAAGCGCTTCCAGAATATAGCTTAGGGTATGTCTATTTACCAGCTTTGGGTTGGATTGCAGCAGCCAGTATGCTAACAGCGCCATTGGGAGCTAAAACGACACATCGTATTCAAACAGCGACGCTAAAAAAACTATTTATCGTATTGCTCTATTGTTTAGGCACAAAAATGCTGTTCGATATCTTATCCAATTAAATTATTGTGTTAAGCGAACCAAGGCTTCCTGATAACGATTAACAGTCTGCAATAAGATCTCATCAGGAATTTCCGGTGCGGGTGGTTTTTTGTTCCATCCTGATTGTTCTAGCCAGTTTCGAACAAACTGCTTATCAAAACTGGGGGGGCTCATCCCCGTTTGATATTGGTTGACTGGCCAGAAACGCGATGAATCCGGAGTCAATACCTCATCGATCAAATAAAGCTTGCCAGCTTGATCTTGCCCAAATTCAAACTTAGTATCTGCAATGATGATCCCTTTTTGCAACGCATAGTCAGCAGCTTCAGTATAAAGGGTGATGGAGATATCTCTCACCTGTGAAGCCAACTGTGTTCCCAACATTTGCTCACAAATCGCAAACGAAATATTTTCATCGTGCTGTCCTGCCTGCGCTTTGGTTGAAGGTGTAAAGATTGCACCTTGCGGTAGCTTTTCAGCTTCTCTTAAGCCTGCTAGTAGTTTAATCCCACTAATTGCCCCACTATTTTGATAATCTTTCCAGCCTGAGCCAATGATATAGCCTCGAACGATTGCTTCTATCGGCAGTGGTTTAAGGCGTTTTACCACAAACGCGCGATCGATGACTTGATCACACTCTTCCGGTGATACTACCGACTGCGGCAAAATACCGGTTAAGTGATTCGGAATAATGTGCTTGAGCTTCTCAAACCAGAATGCTGAAATCTGAGTTAGCAATTTGCCTTTACCCGGAATAGGTGTGGGTAGAATCACATCGAATGCGGACAATCGATCGGTTTGGATAATCAACAGATTATCTGCATCCACCGCATAAATATCTCGCACCTTACCCCGATGGATGAGGGGAAGGCTGTTCAGAGTTGTCTCAAAGAGTGCTGTCGAATTTTTCATCTTACCTTTCCGATAAATTAGCCTTGATGGCTAACGCATTGTCTAATGCATGCTCGAGCGTATCACCAAGAACCGTAATATGCCCCATTTTTCTCCCTGGCCTCGCTTCACTTTTGCCATATAAATGGAGTTTCGCAGCAGGTTGTTTTAAAACAAAACGCCAATCAGGCTCACCGTTATGCCATAAATCTCCCAGTAAATTTATCATAACAGCAGTGGGTGTTTTCATCGCAGTGCTGCCGAGGGGTAGCTGGCACAGTGTGCGAACTTGTTGTTCAAATTGAGAAGTGATACAAGCGTCGATTGAAAAATGACCACTATTATGCGGACGAGGTGCGATCTCGTTAATAAGCAACTGACCATCATTCAATAAGAAAAATTCGACGCACAGCACGCCCTGATAATCTAGCTTGGTCGCTAGCTCAGTGGCAATGCGACAGGCCTGCTGTTGAATCGAATCTGAAACCCTAGCAGGAATCAAGCTAATATCGAGTATACCTTGTTGATGCTGATTCTCGATGACTGGGAAATGAACCGTCTTGCCATCGAATCCACGCGCCAGGATGACTGAAATCTCGCCAGCAAGTGGAAGGAATTGCTCTAATACACAAGGGACTTGCCGAAGTTTCTCAAAGGCCGGCGACAAATCATTGATATGGGTAATTCTAACTTGTCCTTTACCATCGTAACCGAGTTGACTGACTTTCAAAATACCAGGACATAACGATTGATAAATCGGCGACGCTAAATCATCTCCAGATTGGATGACAGCAAACGGGACAACGGCAAACCCGTTCGCGGATAAAAACTGTTTTTCTTGAATGCGACTCTGTGCAATTGAAACGCTGTTAGCACCAGGACTAACAACTCGCTGTTGAGCTAGATAGCGTAATGCTTCTGCGGGTACATTCTCAAATTCAGTCGTAATGGCAGCACAAGTGCTACTCAAATCACTCAATGCTTGATAATCGAGATAATCTGCTTGCAGATGACGTTCAGCGATTCTCCCCGCCGGACTATCGGTTGTGGGATCTAAAACGGTAACCTGGTAGCCAAGCGTTTGTGCCGCCATCGTAAACATTCGACCTAACTGGCCACCGCCCAATAAGCCAAGCATTGCACCGGGTAAAATTATCATGCTTTAGGCAGCGTCATTGCAGCAACAGTGGCCGCTTGTTTTTCCCGAAATGCAGTGAGCTTTGCGGCTAGCTGATGATCTTTGGTCGCTAATAACGCAATGGCAAACAACGCGGCATTGGCTGCGCCCGCTTCACCAATGGCGAAAGTTGCAACTGGTACCCCTTTTGGCATTTGCACAATTGAGAGGAGTGAATCGATCCCATTTAACTGTTTCGAGGTCACAGGAACACCTAATACCGGTACGATGGTCTTAGCTGCAAGCATACCGGGCAAATGTGCAGCTCCTCCAGCGCCAGCAATAATGCATTGGATCCCGCGTTCAATCGCAGAATTAGCGAACTCAAACATGCGATCTGGCGTGCGATGTGCAGAAACAATGAGTGTTTCATGCGGAATTGAAAATTCTTTCAACACCTGAGCAGCATGTAGCATGACATTCCAGTCACTGTTGCTACCCATGACGATACTAACTAATGGGTTAACCATTTGGATTGGAAAAATATAAAATTTAATGAGGGTGACGAAAGCAGTAATAATAAACTAGAATTAACAAATCGATAAATCAGTAAAATAGCCATTGCTTCCATGAATTTTCAGCGCGGACAGAAAAAAGAAGAACCCGAAATCAATCTGGTTCCGATGATTGATGTACTCTTAGTTATCTTGATTTTCTTAGTCATCACCACGACTTATTCCAAATTTTCAGAGCTCGAAATTACACTGCCTGAAGCAACTGCTACTGAAGTAGATAAAAATACTCAGCGTCCTAATACTATTGACGTCAGCGTCAGTGCGAATGGGGGTTATACGATCGACCTGTCACCGATCACGTTTTCAAGCATTGAAGCGTTACGTGATGCATTAAAAGCGGCTGCCAAGGATAATCAAAATCCGATCATCATCATCAATGCGGATGCCAAAGCTTCCCATCAATCCGTGATTACAGTGATGGAAGCAGCACGCCTTGCGGGCTATAATCAGGTCACCTTTACGACAGAAGTGCAACCCAAATTGCAGTAAACTATGATACGGTTCGCAAGAATTTATTAACTAATCATAACTAAAATAAACACAATGGCTTCATTATTCAATTTCTTATTTAAAGGAAAAAACATGAGTACGAATGTCGATAACTTTTCTAAAGCTGCTTTGTCCGGTAATACCTATGTTTTAGCACCATTGCCTTATGCAGATAATGCGTTAGAGCCTGTTATTTCTGCGAATACGTTGAGTTTTCATTATGGCAAACACCATAAAGCCTATGTCGATAATTTAAACAAACTGTTAGCTGATACACCGCTGGCAGGTCAATCACTTGAACAAATCATTAAAGTAACAGCAGGGCAAGCGGATAAGGCAGGGATTTTCAATAATGCTGCTCAAATCTGGAATCACATGTTTTACTGGCACAGTCTGAGCCCTAAAGGAGGTGGTGAGCCACCTGTTGCATTAAAGCAAAAAATAGAAGCTGCGTTTGGCAGTGTAGATAATTGCAAAAAAGAACTGGCGAATGCGGCTGTTACTCAATTTGGTAGCGGATGGGCTTGGTTAGTTCAAGAGGGTGATAAGCTTGCTATTGCTAAAACCAGTAATGCGGAAACACCAATTACCAGAAATAGCAGACCCCTCCTCACGATTGATGTATGGGAACATGCTTACTACATCGATTTCCAGAATCGCCGCCCTGATTATGTGAATACCGTGTTGGATAAATTGATCAATTGGGAATTTGCTGCTGCAAATCTGAGTTAATCACGCTCCTTTTTATATGACTGATATTACCATTGCGCTTTCGAAAGGGCGCATATTTGAAGACACTGCACCCTTTCTGAAAGCAGCGGGTATTATTGCGCTAGATGATCCCGAAACTTCGCGTAAACTCATCATTGATACCAACAAGCCTAATGTTCGCCTCATCATGGTGCGTGCGTCGGATGTTCCAACTTATGTGCAATATGGCGCGGCTGATCTTGGTGTGGCTGGCAAAGATGTGTTGCTTGAGCATGGTGGCATGGGATTATACCAACCGCTCGATTTGCAAATTGCGCGCTGCAAAATGATGGTTGCGGTTCCGGAGGGTTTTGATTATCAGTCTGCTGTTTTTCAGGGCGCGCGTTTACGGGTTGCAACTAAATATCTCAAAACCGCGCGTGACCATTTTGCCGAGAAAGGCATGCATGTAGATCTAATCAAATTATATGGATCAATGGAATTAGCTCCCCTCGTTGGACTCGCGGATGCCATCGTTGATTTGGTTTCCAGTGGCAATACCTTGAAAGCAAATCACCTCAAAGCGGTTGAGGAAATTCGACCCATTTCCGCACGGCTAATCATCAACCAAGCAGCGCTCAAATTAAAGCGCACGACTATTCAGCCAATGCTCGACTCTTTTGAAAGTGTTGTCGGCGTAACTTAATCGTGCCCCCTAGGAAGAACAGTTTATGATCAACATTAAACGCTTATCTTCACTTGACCCTCATTTTTATCAAGCATTAGATACATTGCTGGCTTTTGAAACGACACAAGATAATGCGATCATCGAAACCGTAGCACGAATTCTGTCTGAAATCCGAGCACGTGGTGATCGCGCGCTGCTCGACTATACGCACCGTTTTGACCATTTGCATGCTAATACACTTGCTGAACTTGAGTTACCTATTCAGTCTTGTCAGCAGGCGTTGCAGACACTTAGCCCCACAGAAAGCGAGGCGCTAAAATATGCCGCCCAACGCATTAGACAATATCACGAAAAACAATTATCACAATCTTGGCAATACATAGAACCAGATGGTACTCAGCTAGGGCAGAAAATCACCGCGCTCGATCGAGTTGGATTGTATGTTCCAGGTGGTAAGGCTTCTTATCCTTCTTCGGTACTGATGAATGCTATTCCAGCCAAGGTTGCTGGTGTCAATGAGTTAATCATGGTTGTTCCCACTCCGCGGGGTGAAAAAAATCAACTCGTCCTTGCTGCGGCTGCAATTGCCGGTGTCGACCGTGTGTTTACGATTGGCGGCGCACAAGCAATTGCGGCATTAGCCTATGGTACTCAATCCATCCCAAAAGTTGATAAAATCGTGGGCCCAGGCAATGCCTATGTAGCAACCGCGAAACGCCTAGTTTTTGGGCAGGTTGGTATCGATATGGTTGCCGGTCCTTCGGAAATTTTGGTGATTTGCGATGGCCACGTTAATCCCGATTGGATTGCGATGGATTTATTCTCTCAGGCAGAGCATGATGAACAAGCGCAATCGATCCTGCTATGCCCGGATCAATCATTTATTGAGGCTGTTCAAGCCAGTATCGATCAATTGATTGTGGCTCAACCTCGCAAAGCGGTTATTCAAGCGTCACTTGAAAATCGTGGCGCACTGATTAAAGTTTGTGATCTGGCAGAAGCTTGTAAGATTGCCAACCGTATTGCACCAGAGCATCTTGAGTTGGCGGTTGCCCAACCTGAGCAATGGGTTGATCAGCTCAAGCATGCTGGGGCTATTTTCATGGGGTACTACACTTGTGAAGCGCTTGGGGACTACTGTGCGGGACCCAATCACGTACTACCGACGTCAGGCACTGCACGATTTTCTTCTCCACTGGGCGTGTATGATTTCCAGAAACGTACCAGCTTAATCAAAGTTTCACCCCAAGGCGCTCATCATTTAGGGAAAATTGCTTCTACCTTAGCACATGGCGAAGGTTTGCAAGCACATGCCTTATCAGCTGAGTATCGCTGTAACTGATACCAAGCCGTGTTGTTATGAATAAGGCGTTTGTCAAAGAAAATGATGATTCAGAAGAGCTCGAAGAGGAGGTTGCTGCTTCTCCTTTGCCGGCAGGAAGTAAAAACTATATTACTCCCTTAGGCTACGCCCGCCTGATGGAAGAATACCAATGGTTATTGAACAAAGAACGACCGGAAGTTACCGCTATCGTATCGTGGGCAGCCGGCAATGGTGATCGCTCTGAGAATGGGGATTATATCTATGGCAAGAGACGCTTGCGAGAGATCGATAAGCGCTTACGCTTTCTGTCCAAGCGGCTTGAGATTGCTGAAATCATCGACCCAACCTTGCCGCGCGAAGATAGCACGCGAATTTTCTTTGGCGCAACGGTTTGCTATCTTGATTCCACCAGCCAAGAAAAAACCGTATCCATCGTTGGTATTGATGAAATTGACCCTCTGAGAGGTTATATCAGTTGGATTTCCCCCGTTGCCCGAGCGCTTATTTCAGCGCAAGAGGGTGATATCGTCTGTTTACGGACACCTACCGGTGTTGAAAAGCTGAAAATTCTAGCTGTTGAATACCGACCCATAGAAATACCCGCATTCCAAGCAGTAACTGTGAAATAGTGATTTACAATTTTTGATTCGATATACGTTAAATGCAATACCGGGGCATGCTATAAATCACCAGTTGGTGTGCGATTGATGTGGATGCACTAAACTGGATATTTCTTTCTTATTTGCTACTAATAACTTAAAAATGGAAAGTTGACCTACTAATTTGTTCAGCGTAGAGTAACCGAGCATTTGATTGAATGATTGGTTTTTTCTTGAAATATTAGACCTTTAAATCAACAGGAGGATTGTTATGAGTGAATATCATGTACTTCCAACTCAGCGTTTAGTAGGTGCAATTCGAGTATCACATCCCGCTTCACCCAAATCTGTAACACTTGAGTCACCTGCACTCGATATTATGACTGATTTAAGGCATAGCCATGTTGCAGTGATAGAGCCACACGCTACCATTGAGTTTGCTAATCTATATATGAAACAAAGAGGGGTTCGGTCATTATTTGTTTTGGGAACGGATGGGAACCTTCAGGGTGTTATTACTGCTACAGATATTCTTGGAGAGAAACCATTACGCTTTACTCAGGAAAGAAATGTTAAGTATCAAGAGATTGTGGTATCCGATATCATGACGCCCTTGTTTGAATTGGAGGCAATTACAATTGAGGATGTTCAGCATGCAAAGGTAAGGCATGTGATTGCAAGTTTGTGCGAAGCCGGAAGACAGCATACTTTAGTGCTGGAACGGGATTCAGACGATAATTTATTAATCTGTGGCCTTTTTTCTTTGACACAGATTGAAAAACAATTAGGATCACCCGTTGCATTGAAAGAAATTGCGAAAACCTTTGCAGAAATCGAAGCAACCTTGATTGCTAAATAGTTTGAAATCGTATTGTTTTTCTAAGACGAGGTACTGATTATTTAACAATCAGTACCTTTATTATGTGGTTATTGATAGAACTAGCAACGGTTTAAGTTGTTGTTTTGAAGTTGCAAGCGATGTCAAATAATGCTTTACCAATGCTTTCCGGTGAAATGTCAGACCAAGTCGTAGGGTTGGTGTCGAGATGAATTGTTTCTCCATCTGCCATGTTTTTGCTGTGATATGAAATGGCAATGACTCTAAATTTGAGATTCGCGCAATCATATTCACCCAGCGATAAACTCGATAAATATTCAGCGCCCATATAGCCATGCTGAGCGGAAAGGTTGTCTTTTAGATACCACATTTGAACAGTATGACTGGTGCGACGCAGTGTGGTGGGATTGGTATAGAGATTAAAACTATTCTGACCATCGCTTCCACCCACATAAATCCATGTGGCTGATACCGAGTTACTGAGTAATAACAGAATGATGAGTATGAATTTTTTCATTACCTTTCCAATGTTTGAGTGATAGTAATTCGAGTAGTAAGCTCGATGCTCAGTTGTGATCAACCGACAAAATTGATATCAGTAATACCGCCTGAAATAGGTTGAGTTCATGACTTTAAGGTTTTGCCGTGTTGGTCTTGTTTTTTTTCTTCAATGAAATTGAAATGTATTTAGTATTCAAGCGCTAATTGAATTAAAGCGGAAAATTTGGGTGAAATTTGATTTTAAATTAGATCTGCAAAGCGCTGCTTTTTGAGCGATTGATTAGAGATGGATTTGCTAGGAATGGTTGATTGCTTGAAATTTAGTTGAATTATTTCAAATTAAGTATCGACTGATCGCTTAATGAATATTTGATTAATAATGATCTTTCCATTTGCGTAATTCAGAAAATACACTAATTGCATCGGGTAGTTGTGTTTCTGCATGCCGATTTGCGGCGTTAATAATTGCTGATTGTTCGCATCTTAAGAAGGGATTAATCGATTTTTCAATTGCTAGGGTAGTCGGAATGGTAGGTTTGTGATTAGCGCGGAGTAGTTTGACTTTGCTCATATATTCTGCAAGTAATGGATTGGTGGGATCAATTTCAGTTGCGAAATGGGTATTTGAAAGCGTATATTCATGCGTGCAATAAACCTGAGTATCGTCAGGTAAAGTGGTAATTTTCTTTAAGGAACTGTACATTTGTTGGGCCGTTCCTTCAAATATTCGTCCACAACCACAAGAGAACAACGTATCACCACAAAATAAGTTATTTGAACCGTAATAACTAATATGACCGGCTGTATGGCCCGGTGTGTCTAATACGGTTAAATTGAGGGGTAACTCGGGAAGTCTAATGATATTACCTTCTTCAAGGCTATCGGTCATTCCGGGTATCGTTTCTTTTTTGGGTCCATAGATTTGAATCCCAAATAATTGAGATAACTCTAGGTTACCGCCGGTATGGTCGTGATGGTGATGTGTATTTAAGATAGCAATCAGTTTAAGATGATGTTGTCTAATATATTCAATGACAGGAGTAGCTATTCCTGGATCGATAATCACTGCATACTTCTCGTTATGAATTATCCAAATATAATTATCTTTAAATGCATGGATAGGATTGATTTTTATCATGGTTTTTCTAATGATCGGTAAGTGGTATCAAAGGTAAAGGATGAAGACGTTTAACAGTATCACAACTTTTTCAGCACATACGGAAAGAATGCAGCAGTGGTTTGATACTTGTTTAGGTCAATATTTATTAGCGCAAGAACAACAGTATTTTGATAGCACTGTTGCAAATATTTTTGGCTATAACGCACTGCAAATTGGGTGTCCTCAGTTTGATTTTCTGCGTTCAAATCGAATTCCTTTCAAATTTAACGTGGGAATGAGTCAGGGCGTGTCATTACTGGCATCACCGGCATTTTTACCGATTGAGAGCGGCAGTATGGATTTGACGGTATTGCCTCATGTGCTCGAATTTAGTGCTCACCCTCATCTAATATTACGTGAAGCTCATCGTGTTCTAATTCCGGAAGGTCATATCGTCATTAGCGGTTTTAACCCGGTCAGTCTATGGGGAGCACCGCGTTATTTTAAATCATTAAAAAATGAATTTCCTTGGTGCGGTGATTTTGTAAGTTTGGCCCGACTGAAAGATTGGTTAAAATTACTGGGATTTGAAATCGTTGGTGGACGCCTCGGTTGTTATGTACCACCGTTTAACAAGGAAAAATGGCTTAAGCGTTTCTGTTTCATGGAAGCGGCGGGCGACAGATGGTGGCCGATTTCTGGGGGAGTTTATTTTTTGCAAGCGGTCAAGCAAGTGCATGGGATGCGAATTATTCAACCTCGGTGGAAAAAAAAGTTTTCGAGCAAAAAAAGAATCATGCCAGCAACACAGAAACTTGAGGATAAATAAATACTTATGGATAAATTCTAAAATTTAATGAGGTGAGTGGGCGCATTAACCTTGACAGGAGAACGGATAAGCAAGTAGGCTTTAGACTGAAGTAGCGAGAAGATAATAGGAAGAGACAAGAAAAGGAGGAGAGAGTAGATGAATACTGGGGGATGGAAGAAGGGAATGATGCTGGTAGCGGGGCTGATGTTT
>WBZN01000996.1_pt1 | contig 18111 bp, 19 predicted proteins | sample 5204281 | NCBI WGS metagenome assembly WBZN01 (sample SAMN12344347, study PRJNA552823) | activated sludge metagenome | biome: Activated sludge suspended growth; feature: Nitrification reactor; material: Wastewater; isolation source: activated sludge from nitrification reactor of wastewater...
GATGTACAGTCTTGTGAGCGAGCCTGAAATGGAATCAGAAATAAAAGTGCGAAGCCAATAAAGCGAACCCAAAGATTTTTCATCCATCATCCTACTCATGGAAGATTAAAAAGCCTTCTCTTTATCGACATAAATTGTCGATGCTTTAGATGTAAGCGAGGATTAATTAAGCAGGATCGTTTACAAAAATGAAACGTTCTAAAGCAGGATCGGCAGGTACGCGGTTACTTTTCCGGATGCGCTGCATCCGGAAAAGTAACGGCGTACCTGCAAAAATTGCTTTCCGGCAAATTATTTCAACTCCAAATCCAATACGCTCCACTTGGCAATTTTGTTCTACCGATTTGCTAAAATCTATGTGATAAAGAGAAGGCTTTTTAATCTTCCATGAGTAGGATGATGGATGAAAAATCTTTGGGTTCGTCTGTTTTTAAATTTCATTCTTTTTATTTTTTCTAGTAAGGCAATCGCAGATGATTGTGGCCCTGCCTACGCAATTCTAGCCACCATGCAGTCCAAATGTGGATCCTCGCTTGAAGGAACCTTCGGCTGCCCAGGGCACACTTACGACATCGGAACAATGATTTATAGTTACGAGCCAAGCGGATTTTTGGATATCTACTGCTATCGTAAAAGCTGCGTTGTCCCTAATTACGGTATTACGAGCGAAACGGAAGGACTTTCTCCCGCATGCGCAAGTGGCAATCTTCTTAGCAAAGCAGTGGCTCAACGTCTTATCCGACCCATTAATCAGTGTGGCTCCGTTATTCAAACTGAGAACAGAGTCGTCGGCGAGTCCATTCCAGTGACAGGCGCGCCTTTCTCGCTCTCCTACTTCACGAGCTGGGCGAAAGGACGAGCTGCTGAGTACAAAAGTATTTCCACGATTACAACTGCAACGGTTCGTCCGAATGTTACAGGTTATGAGCTTTGGGTTTATAATGAAGTTGGTACGCAAGTTGATCACCGCACTTTCGGCATAACCCCTAATCAGAATTACACTTACACTTGGAACGGTCTTAATAGCGCAGGTGTTGAGACCTGGGGGCGAGTTGCCTATTCTGTGAAAGTTCAAGAGAAAGCTACCGATTTTAGCCCGGTTATTACAACAACAGTTTATCTTGGAAGCCTGAAATCAAAAAAATTAGGGCTGGGTCTTTGGGTGCCCGATATCTGGCACTTCTACGATCCTGGTTCGCAAACGGTATTCAATGGGGACGGCTCGCAAAGAAATGTGACTGCGACCACAATAGCGGGCGGGGGCTATCGTCTGCCTGAACAGGACGGTTCACTTGTTTATAACTTTGATTCGACAGGAAGAATTACTTCCACCTTAACAGGTATTACCGGAACGGCCATTTACACTTTTGCTTATGACAGTGCCGGGCATTTAAGCTCCATCGCGCAGCCTTTCGGTCGGATCACAAGGTTCAATTATACAAGTGGACTTCTTTCCTCGATCACGGCTCCCACCGGCGAGATTACGACGGTCACTACCAATGGCAATGGTCAACTCGCTACCGTTAAGGCTCCCAATGGCGAAACTTTTTCTCTCACCTACGCGAATGCAGACGGTCTGATCACTGCTTTTACAAATCCTCATAACAATACAACCACGATGACCTACGATGCGGATGGGAATCTCATCACAGATAAGCACTCGGATGGATACTCGGTCACTCTGGGTAATCTCAATGGGAATTTAACTTCAACATCCGCAATGGGCCTTAAGACCTCAGAAACGATCAGCGGAGGGGCCGGTGATCTCATCTCTTCGTTGCAAACACAAACTTTACCAGACGGATCGATTTATAAGGTAGAAAGCGACAATAGTGTTTTCAGAAGAACCTTTAGAGGATTTGATCAAACACTTGTTTATAATAGTATCGACCCGCGGTTTGGTAACCAGGCCCTCGCTCTTGCCTTTTCATCAAACCTTTACAGAACGATTAATTATTCAGATACGGTGAATCTTTCTAATTCTGCGGATCCCTTTTCCATAGTCGATTGGACAAATAAAACGACTGTCGGGACTGGCACCATCACCTCGGTCTACACCGGAAGCTCGCACAGTCTCGTCAGTACAACCCAACTTGGGGCGACTCATAAAACAGTTTTTGATACTTACCAGCGTCCGGTGAGTGATCAAGTTGGTTCGCAAACGCCAACGACTTTTACTTACACGAGTGAGCTTTTGACAAAAGTTCAACAAGGGGTTCGAGCAACGAGTTTGGGCTACCAATCTGGCACGCACAGACTTTCTTCGGTTACGAATCCTTTGGGCCAGAAAACTTCTTTCGCGTACGACTCCGCAGGGCGCTTGAGTTCGCAGACTTTACCTGATGCAAGGGTGATTTCCTATAACTACGATTTCCAGGGAAATTTACTCAGCATCACGCCGCCTTCAAGGCCTGTCCATAGTTTTTTGCTTGGAACAAATGAGCTCGTGAGCACTTATCAACCGCCGAATCTCATCGCGGGCACAAACTACAATACAACTTACAGTTATAATCTAGACAAGAAGCTCACAAAAATTTCTCGTCCCGATGGGCAAACGATTAATTTGAGCTACAACGCAACAACGGGACAACTCAACACAGTGACCGGAAGCTTCGGGACGTATACGCAGACCTACGGCTCGGACCTTAACCCCTTGCGTACTACGGGACCTAATGGCTCTTACGTTGAGAGGACATATTCAAACAGTCTATTAAACGCCATTCTCACTTACTGTAACGCATCGACTTATTGCGGAGACTACGGAATTTATTTGGACTCTGCCGGCCATGTATCAATGGACACGATTGCAAATGGGATAGCTAATGGGTTTATTACTTACTCCTATGATGCTGCCGAGCACCTGATCGGCACAGGCGACATCACCCTGAGTTACGACGTTCCCGATGGCAAGTTGACCGGCACAGCGCTTGGGACTTTAACCGATAGCTACGCTTATAACTCCTTCGGTGAAGTCACCGGCTACCAAGCGAAAAAAAGCGGCGTGGTGTTTTATTCCTACACGCTGACTCGCGATAACTTAGGCCGAATCACCCGCAAAGTGGAACTCTTGAACGGAATCACTTCCACCTTTGATTATACCTACGATACCGCTGGAAGACTCACGAAGGTCATGAAGAACTCTGTTGTGTCTTCGACCTATAATTATGACACCAACGGCAATCGCAGTGGTGGAATCATCAACGGAACAACAACCAACGGAGTCTACGATAATCAGGATCGTCTGACGACGTTTAATAACTTCTCCTACACTTACAGTCTGAACGGAGACCTTCTCACGAAGAAAGACAATACTCTGTCACAGACGACGTCTTACACCTACGATGTGTTCGGTAACCTCACAAAAGTGATCTTACCGACAAAAACGGTGAAGTACGATATCGATCCTCTACAAAGAAGACTCGGTAAAACGGTGGGGAGCACCCTTCAAGGCCGCTACATCCATGATTTCCAGAACCGGTTGATCGGAGAGCTCGATCCTGCAAGCGCGTTTAAAAGACGCTACGTCTATGCTTCAAAGACGCAAGTCCCTGACTACTTCATCGATGCCGCAGGAGAGAAGTACCGGATATTCAGTGATTACCTGGGCTCGGTGCGAGTGGTGATGAAGCTGAGCACGGGCACAGCGGTGCAAATCATGGAGCATGATGAGTTCGGGAGAGTGGTGCGGGACACAAGTCCCGGGTTCCAGCCGCTGGGTTTTGCGGGTGGAGAGTATGATGCGGACACGGGGCTCGTGCGCTTTATGGCGAGGGATTATGATCCCTACATTGGGCGGTGGCTGAGCAAGGATCCGATTCTGTTCGATGGTGGCGATTCGAACCTGTATGGTTATGCCGCCAACGACCCCGTGAACTTTATTGACCCTATGGGACTATGGCGCTGGCCAGGTGCGATCTATGACGATGCCATGAGAGATGCACGCAACAGCGGCCTACCAGGTCCGCACAATGGGCAACAAGATGCGTACCGCCACTGCGTAGCAAGCTGCATGATGACTCAAGAGAATGGAAGTTTCTTAGCGCAGCTACTTGGTGACGCCAATGAAAAGCGCGGTGATTGGATGCACAACCAAGAAAGCGGCGAAAAGTGCATGGACCAAAATAACAATAGCAAAGGGCGAGACTTTGGTCGTGGCGGTGGAAATTGTTCGCAACAGTGTGCAGCGGCGGCTGGCAATGGCGGCTTAACCACATACACTAGTGGCTCGACACCTGGATATTGGGGATATTGAAATGAATAAGAAAATTGTGGGATTATCATTGTTAGCTGTGGCTGTTTTAGTCGTTGGAATTTTGTTTGTGAGACATGAATCAGCAGACAGTTTTGAAAAAAACATTCGGGTTCAAGTCGCAAATCCCGCAGCACTTATTGGTGATTTCAAGAGCTTTCAAAAACCAGAGGAGGTCACCAATCGGCTTTCTGCTGAACACATTGCTTGGCAAGTTACCTCGGATTCCAAGTTGGGCGAGAAGGACTCAAGGCCGCCATTTGACGACTACTCGATCAAAATTGATGAATATATTGATTTGGATGCCAAGGGAGTTCTTGAACTCAGTTTTATAAATAAGCGCCTTTATAAGGCAGTTTTTTATCCAGGTAACTATTCAGACTACCTGTCCAAAGTCAGCGCGAAATATAAAGCCGATTTTGTGGGTAAAAGCTCGGTCAAGGTATCTGATACCGTTCTTATTGAAACTGGAGAAAATTCTAAAGGAAAATTCATCCAATGGATTGATGAGCCACTTGAAAGAGAAGTTTCCGAGTGGATCAAAAGATATTCCTGACCAAAAAAGTTCTGCTGGGAACGGCAGTTGCAATTTTGATCCTGGCCGTTCTTTTATTTAGAGGCTGTTTAAGTGTTGATAGCTGTTTAGATGGCGGTGGTTAGTGGAATTACGAGACGAAAAATTGTGAGCATTAGCGTGCCAAAATTATCGTCCCGCCAGCGAATCCGTGCCTAGATCGTGCCAAAAAATTGATGAAAATCCGAAAAGTGGTTTTCAAAAAATCGCGGTCATGACGCGATCCATTGACACGCTAAAAAGTGGGTTGGCACGGGCCAAAAATGCGACTTGATACGAATTTTTTTTGGAGGCGAAAGATGAACAATAGTCAGCCGGTTGTCTTGTCGCCGGAAGAGTACGAGAAGGCAGTGGCCGAGATGCTTCGAGCTTCGCAATATAGTCTCGCAGATTTTGATGTCACTCATCGCGAGGTCATGCACGGAAAAGACGGAGAATACGAGATTGACGTTGTGGCACGTTTCACAGCCCTTGGCGGCGACTTTAAAGTGTTGGTCGAGTGCAAGCACCATAAGAGTCCGGTGAAGCGAGACGTGGTGCAGGTTTTGAAAGATCGACTGCACTCCACGGGATCGCAAAAAGGAATGGTTTTTTCCACTTCAGGATTTCAGTCAGGCGCTATCGAGTACGCCAAGGCGCACGGGATTGCCCTTGTGAGATTCGAGGATGGATCGACAGCCTATCTTGCTCGTTCTCAAAATGCGGTGAAAAAACCTGACTGGATAGCGGATTACGCTGGCTGGATGTATGGCATCGCCGACGACGGGAAAGAGACTTTGAGTGTCGTCAGTCGCGACCATGCTGAATACTTGGATAAATTTTTGAAAAAGCCTTGAGCTTCAAAAATCATATGGCGTCGTCTTCTCTGTGCTCTTAGCCGCAATCCCGCCATACATGAACACGGTCATGTCGATCCCGCGATGACCAAGCATAACTTGAAGTTGATTGATCGTGCCGCCCTTGCGCAGAAAATGATACGCGAAGGTATGGCGAAAAGCGTATCCATCAAATTTTTTCTTGAACGCGACCTTGCCGCGCACTTTTGCAAACCGTCTGTAATAAGAGGGAACGGTCCAAGGGTTACCATCATCTCTTGTAAAAATGAACTCACCTTGCTTTGGCAAAGTGTTAAGGAGCGCGGCCAGTTTCGGCGGCAGAGTTAATTTTCTATCGCTGGTGTTTCCGCTCGCCGGAAACGAGACCTTAGAATTTTCAAAATCAATTTGGTCCCATTTTAGTCTCACGATCTCGCCGATGTACGCCGCCGTATGAAGTTGAAAATACGAGATCGGGTAAATCTCGGTCGGACTCACTGATTGAAGCAGCGTCATGATTTCCACGACTTCACTTTCAGCCAAATAAACGCGCTCTTCTTTTCGATGGCCATTCCGCTTGATCCTCACCTGGGCAAGCGGATTTTTACCGATCACGCCAAGCTCGCACAGATAAGTGAAGAACGGATTGAAGCTGTACTTGGTGACGGACATCGTTCTTGAGGAATAGTCTTTTTCTTTTTGGATTTTTTCAAGCCACTGGCCCAAGTGCATTTTATTGATTTCACTCACGGGCATTTTGCCGAAGGTGTTGATGAAGGAGTCATAGGCGAACGGGCTTCGCGTGAACATTCTGGCCCGTGGGAACTTTGCCAAGTAACCAGGGATGAATTCATGCAGCGGCGTTGATGAACGGGCAACAAAGTTAACGCTTCGATGTTCGTTTAGGATGTTTTTCTGAAAAGCTTTTGCCTGATTTAAGAACTTAAACTTCGCACGCCGACGCTTTTTCAAAACTGGATCGACATATGATGCTTGAAATTTTCCATCTTGCAATTTGTAGATACTGACTTCCATTTTACACCTCAAAATTCAAAGGGAGATCCGGCCTGAATATCGGCGGGAGTGATTTTGCCATAAAGGTCCACTGTCATTTCAAGTTTGGCATGACCCAAGATATATTGGAGCTGCCTCATGTCGCCGCCTTGGCGCAAATAGTTGAATGCAAATGAATGCCTGAACCCGTGGTTGGTCCAATGCTTGTGAAATTTCACTTCGGCTCGCACATTCTGAAACTGCTTTCGGTACTGCGGCGTGCGCCAAGCTTCACCTTGGATATTGAGGAAGACATGCTCGGATTTGCGCGGATGGTTTTTCAGAAACTCCTTCATCTGCGGTGACATGTGAATCAAACGGTCTTGTCCATTTTTGGTTTGCAAGAAATGGATCGTTCCATTTTCAAAGTTGATCTGGTCCCATTTGAGCTTTTGCGCTTCACCAAGCCTTGCTGCGGTCTGCGCCAGAAAATAGATCAACGGATAAATCAAGTCCGGTGAAGCTGCTTTGACTCTTTGCAGGACATCTTTGATTTCTTCTTCGGTGAGTTTCTCATGTTTCTTATTGCTCCTGACGTATTTAATTTTGACCAGAGCAAACGGATTCTGCCGAATGACGTTAGTATCGACCAAGAATTCGAAGAAGGGACTGATATTTGATTTCACGCCTTCCATGGTTCGATCGGCAAAGCCGCGCTCTTGTTTCACCTGATCCATCCAGGAAATCAAATTATCTTTTGTGACGTTCATAACAGGCATGTCACCAAAAGTTTCGGAGAAGGACAAAAACAGCGGAAGACCAAGCCGTCGCATGTTGGTTTTTTGGTTGGACTCCAGATACATTTTTAGAAGGATCGAAGTTTTTAATGCTGATGAAGCATTTAGGCCATTTGCTGAGAACTGGGACTTGATAAAGTCTTCGTATTTTTTCGCTTCGTTCGCGAGTCGAAATCTTTTTCGGATTCTTCGCCTTTCAACAGGGTTGAAAAATGAAACTTGATGAAAGCCCGATTGCAGTTTATGAACGCTGATGTTGATTTCTTGATTCACCTAATACCTCCAGACCTTTTTACTTTTAAATGAGGTCATCAAGTCTACGACGCTAGGGATTGCGAAGTGTTCGTGCTTTTGCTTTTTCGTTCGCTCCGACAGCCATGCTTCAAATTGATCCACATCAACCAGAAACTTCTTCTTCACGCCCACATTGACATACGGGAAGTCCGGCTCGGTTTTGATGAACTCGTATATTGCAACCGGCTTGATCCCATATTTGATCGCTAGCGCCTTTACCGTAACCAGCCTGGGCGCTGAGCTGGGTTGCATGTCCCGCAAGTTGGCTGAGGTTTGTGGTACAGGATCCAACGCGATGGAGTCCGCATCACTGGCCCGATCAGCCAATCTTTGGTTATCAGCTTCGATTACGGGCTGTTTTGTTTGAGCCTTCATAACGACATCCTTCAAGGCAGTCAAAGTCCCATAAACTTAGACAGTTGGTGCTGTCCCAGGATCTGTTGATTGCCCTTTTATAGATAATGACGTGAGAGACGAAAACGGTGAGAAAATGGGAAAATATTTTTTTGACGGTCGGATGCTATCGTTCCATCTTTGATTGCGACCTCCTTCGGCGCATCAGATTTTGTTCTAAATTGCATATCTCAGAGGTCAGCAGAAATTTCCAGCGATTTATAGTTGAGTGATTTGGTAAGCGAAGAGATCAGTCGATGGACAGCGACAGAGGGGCGTCTTTGTGATTTGCGGTATTATTAGGATGGTGGTGCCTGCGCAAGTGCAGGTGTTCCATCAAACGCAGGCTCTGACGAGCAAGGAGTTATCAATGTCACAAAGACCATCACTACTAGAATCGATCAAGGGCCATATCAAAGAACGTCCTGATCAAGTCAAACTTACTGAAACGACCTTTTTGGCCGATTTCGAGCCATCAGAAATCAAAGATACACTTTCGGCACTATACAAAGAAAAGAGTCTGTTTCTTCGGCTGCTGGCAACAGTCCTCAATAGCATTTTTACGCAGCGCCGAGCTGTCTTCCTTTTCTCCCGTCCGATTCTGCAAGAGCTGTTAAAGCGTGACGAGAACGTGATGAAACGGAAAACCTTGAATGGCACCGAGTTCAAAGAGCTTATGATAAATTTGGATAAGAAGTTCTTCCGTCGGTTGGCTTGCGGGAAGAAAGATGAACAGCAGGCGAGCGTCCACAAGCTCGTTCATGCTGAACTTCTATCTCTTTTGCAATCATTGGTTTCTGATGACACCATCAAAAGTCAGGAAGAGCAATGCCTGCAGGTATTCAATAGTTACAAGAAAACTTCCAACGAAACTTCCAATGTGTCTGCTATTGATCCTGAGGATGATAATGGTTTTGTTTCTGAGGAGCAGAAATCTCAGGAACAAATAAAAAAATTCTCTCTCAATTCAGAAGAGGGAAATAAATCTTCCTTTAGGTCTTGTCAGAATGACCAGCAAGGCAATACGGGTGCTGACCGTGCCAAAGATGCCGAATCAACTGTTCCTCGTAATAAAGAATCCAGCTCCGGCTTTAAAAAAAACGTGGTTGATCAGTCCTCGCCTAAAGAGGTCATATCGAGCATAGATCCAGTGCTGATCGCAAAGGCGATGAAAGCCATCAATCCATATCCTGAAAAATTTGATCTAGCTGCTCTTCAGAAGACGATCGATGTCATGGTGACCACCTTACCCATTGCGGAAGTCCGCGACGTTTTGTTAAAAAAGATAGCCATTGTGGTAAGCAATCAAAAGATGGCTGTATGGGAATCTGAATTCATTAATCGTCTTGACCGTAGTTTGGAAAAGGCCCGACAGAAACATGATCAATTCCAGAAATCGAAAAATGAGCTGGAGTATGGTGAGTGGGTCATTTCAAAGGAATACCAAGGCAGCCACGGTAAAGACCCGAGGAGATGGAATCTCTCATACACGGAGGAGTATTTAGAGTTGCTGCACAACATTGGCGACGAACACTTCTGCTACATCCGCGAATCTGGCATCTGCTTGGAGTTCAAAATGGCTTGGTCTAATGACTACAAGCGGATCTGGTATTTGGAGTTCGTTTGTCAGAACCAAGACTTTTCAACGAAAGAAGCCGCACTTGCTGCAATCAAAGAACGATGTCACGAATCGCTAGCCGTGCATCGACCAACTCCCAAACTATCAGAAGAGGATTTGGAGAATTTGCTTGCGAAAGAAAAAGCAGAGGAGAACCGTCAGATACAATTACTTTTGGACCGCTGCAGGCGTGAGGGGATCAAACTTGCAATTTGAAAGAGAACTCGCGCACCAGTGCCCTCACTCGGCTGACTGAAAAATCGAGTGTGGGCTTTCTGATCTCGTGTGCTGGTCTAACTCGCATCTTCTCTGAAACTGTGAGCTTCGATCATCAGCCTCAGGTTCTCGTGGTAAGATGTAACTGCGAACAGCTCTACGTTGCAGATTAGGCTTAAGCGTGAATACTTGACCAAATCAGTCAACTTCTATGCTTGCGCATTCACTGTGGATCGATGGGTTGAACGTGATCAATCTCTTCGTGCTCAAACGAATCGTAGGCTTCTTTGACTTCTCTGATCTTCGCATTCTGCAGATGGGGCATGCTTTTTACCAACGATAGCAGTGTCTCTCGATGTGATGGTTTCATTTTAAGGCCCAAGCTGATTTCGACGACTTCGCCAGGAACGGTGATTAACTGATTGGAACATGCACCGGACAATCTGAATTCTTGCTCATATCCCCAGATGTTATCTTTGATCCGAATGCGGTCCATCACCCACGCCATGGCCTGCTGGCGATCGGGGCTCTTCTGGAATTTTTCAACTGGAAATGGCACAGGCGTTCCGCGACCTTCAACATCAGAGGCATTTAACTTTTGTTCCACAATTTGTTTTGATTTGAATTGATAACCCACACAAAAACCTTTGTGAGAGTCACCGTAGTGGGACCACATCAATCTTTGGTCGGGATTTGCCTTGGGTCTCGCGAAGGAACAAATGCCGATGCTGGCGTAGACATCGGCAATCAGATATATGAGCTGAACAGAATGTGTAAGACCTTTGTCCAGTGTGATGTTGTTGGTCATCAGCAGGCGTCGAATATCTAGTGGATCGGTGTATCGCTCTAGACCCTTGCGAATCAGCGTTCGCCTGCTTTGGTTCTCATGGCCTGGCAGACACTGATCAATGTGCGCACTAACTTCTTGCTGAACCTGTTTTCTGAAATCAGGTGGAAGCTCCACTCGAGAATCAAATGGGTCGTTGAAAGAGCTTGGATGTGCCATCCAAATCTTGTTCGTGATCAAGCAGCAGAGGGCATTTTCATTGAAACGATAGTATTTTGAATAGACAGTACTTTCATTTACGTTGTTCATGGGCCTCCAAAAAATCGATCACAAGGCCTCACGCTCAGGGATAAATATAAGTAGAATTCCGCACAAAACGACGAGCGTTCGATGGGCCCAGCGCTTTTTGAGAAGCCGCCAGTACCATGGACCTTCGACAGCTTTTTCGAGGGCAGCATAAACGGGTCTTGCATGACCTCCTATTCCGCCCAAACCCATATTTGTCGATAACTGTTGATACTTGAGGTTCGGGTCAGCTCGATATGTTATACCGATGGTCCCCAGATAGAGCTGTCTGTAAGCGGAAAGTAGAACTTCATAATTGTGAGCTACTGCAAAAAACGTAGTTAAATCCTGGATAGAGTTTGGAGCGTATTTTTCCATGATTTTGTAAATATCAGCATAGCTTCGCTGATAGGCTCCATCCACTGGAGGCAAAGAGCTGGCATCGCAATTGTAGTTCCCATTGGTTACACCTTGGTTCTGTTGGATCATGCTTCCAACGGCACGGACGAAACTCTGTATGCGTCCTTCAGTTGCTAACATGTCAGATCGAAGCAGCTTCGCCAGTTGGACTTCTCTGGAGCGAGAGGTGAACGCCTGACGAATCCCGCCTACGAGGGTTCTCGCAATGATAACTCCAAAGCCGCCTCTTAAAATTGTATCAAATATAGTGGCCCACATAAGATACATTATCTTTGTTTAGCACTTCTCGGTCAAGATCGTGTGTGCGTCTACTGAAAACTGTATTGCCCAGCGCCGTCGTAGCAAGCTGTCCCCGTGATTATCCCACTGGACCCGTCAGTGAAGGTCACTTGCTTCTCGGATGGATAGCAGAATGTTGGAAAGCTCGGTGAACTCACATCAGGCATTGCAGACCGATCTCCACGAACATATGCCGCCCAAGCATCCCAGACAAAATCGGGAACATCGACAGCAAGAAGTGGTTGATATTTGAAAGACTGAAGTGGAGTTTCTATATAGTTTTTCTCGGCTTGATTCCAGATCGATTCGAAATCACTCTTCGTGACCTCGACATAATTGTATTCGGATCTGATGAACAGTGCTTGTTGAAGGAGATTGGCCTCAGTCGTGGCATCGAGATTCGGATAAAAATATGGATTCCCATTTCTTAGAGCCGTGCAAAATTCCCAAGGCACGAGCGATTCAGGACAGAACGACCAGTCGATATCGCTATTCATATCAAATCTGGTTGTGATCCATGAATTACCAGATTTTGTGTAGCGAAAAATTTCTGATGGCTTCACTTCCTCAGTGCTGGCTTTGCTTGGCCCAAGATCCAACAAAATCTGTGAACCATAATTTTGCGGATTAACCGGCTCCGTTTCGTGATCTGTGCGAATATAAAAACAGCCAAGATCACGGGAAAACGACGGTCTATTGCCACCAGCGGAATGGTTATCTGAAGTAATCCCGATCGAGATTCGACGAAATTGTCCACTTTCGGCATTTAACTCAAGGTAGATGCGATCGTTTCTGTATGAATAAAAATTTCCATTTGTCTTCAACCAAACTGATCCGATTGATTGCGGCTTGCATAGAGTTTTGTTTCTGCGGCGATAGTCCAAGCCCTTCTCATATGTCGTCAATTGAAGACGTTTCTGACCGCATGTTTTTGTGACGTCGTTTAGATATTCTGTATACTTTCGAGTTTCTTGATTGGCATCATCCCAATCATATCGAATGTCAGTGTTGCAGGCGCTTGGCGACACAGCGGTTGGTGTACCGCTATTGCCTGACAAGCAACCAGCTAAAAGAAACGTATAAATAAAGAGCATCAACCAAGGGATTTTCATCGGGTACCACCTTAGAGCGCTTTCTTCTGAACATCAAAATGCGAGTTCATGAGCTGCTCAAGCTTCTGCAAATTCTTAATTGTGACGGTCTGGCCTACAATCCATAGCACGCCGACAATAATGAGAAACCAAAAGCTGACAGGGAGTAGAAAAAGGGCTCCCATGTTTGAAATTATAGATTTGATTTTATGTTCTTTCTTGTAGAGGGGCCTATACAATGACACAACGGAAATTCTAATTTGCGCAATCTCTGTACTTGTTGCTGAGGCTTTGCCAAGAGCGGCAAGTCGATCCAGGTCATCGAGGATTTTATGGTATTGCAGAAGTGTTTTTCGATCCGGATCAAGACGAAACTGTTCAACTGTTTTAGGCCGAGCTGTCATGTCGACTGATGCTTTTGTGACCAAGATTTCTGCGGTAAGGGATTTTTTGTATTTTTCAAAGGCGAACAGTCCCCACAGGACAAGAGTAAATGCGAAGATGGTCATGACTACAGAAGCTATCAAAATAATTGTCATTGTCCGGCTCCTCTCGAGCGCACCTTCTTGATCGAAATCTCATAGAGGCCAGTGTGAATCTCGGATTTCTCAAGGATTTCGCCGAGCAGACCTCGCGGATCTTCTTCGCCAAACAGCAAGTGGTGCGTTGAGCATTTGAAAAATTCAGCCAGACGCTTAAGTACCTCAAGATCTCGCGGCACACGGCCATGTGGACCGAGCCACTCCTGCACAGTCTTTGCCGGACAGTGGATCGCCTTCGCAAGTTGCGAAACAGAGAGGTTTCTCTCGCTCATCAATTGTTTTAAGATTTCACCAAAACTTTTACTCATACTCTCCAATAGATCGGCTGAAGGTTCGCCGCGTTTGAAACCTTTCTCGCTTCTCATCCAATTTTGGTAACTACTCATAATGATCGGATGATCTATCGCCCGCGTTCGTGTGTATGATTGAGACCGTATGGCGACGGCGTAAATACGATTCAAAACCATTTCCTTTATCCCAGTTTCGGGACAAGGGTTGTTGACCTCGTAGATCCATCAGTCGACACCATTTGCTAACGCACGTTTTTGGACCACCCTCAGCACAGATGTTTTTGAAACTGATAGTTTGCGAGCGATTTGGCGAATCGACAGACCTTCGTTTTTCATTTCGATGATTTTGGTTTCGAGTTCAGGAGTGACTTTGGTTGGTCTTCCAGATTTCCAGCCGTTGCCGGTTTGCTCTGCAGTCATCTTTTTTACGGCAAGCGCCGTGCGAATCCGCTCTGATATGATTTCTTTCTCAAGCTGACTGATTACGGAAATCACACCTAGAACAGCTCGGCCAACGGGCGATGAAAAATCAAGCGACTCACGGATTGAGACCAGGCACACGCCGTAGCCATCAAGTTCATGAAGCAGATTTAGAAGGAAGCGCGTGTCCCTGGCTAAACGATCAAGGGCATAGACGACGATGACTTTGAATTTTCCCATACGGGCATCGCGTACCAAGCGATCGAGATCTTTTCGCCGCTCAGAGGATCCTGTGATGTGGTCCACATATTCATCAACGACCTCAAAGGCACGATTTTCACATAGCTGGCGGCATGGCACAAGCTGATGAAGCGGGTCTTGCCCAAGGAGCGTTGAGACTCTCGAGTAGATAACCGCCTTTTGCTTTGGAGCGGCGGCATATGGCAACTGTACTTCACCTGTCATCTTGCTCACCTTTCAGTGAGCGTATGGCCTACTTCTTAGCGGTTCGAGAAGACTTCGACTTATCCCCAATTTGCTTCTGATACGCTTCCTTGATCAGCTGCTCAAGCATATTACTCAAACTTCGATCATGAAGCTGTGCCAGGGCATTTAGTTGCTCTGTAGCCTCGGGCCGGAATCGAAAACTTTTGGGTTCAAGTTTAGCTTCTTTTTTTGCTGCTTTTGTAGCCATAAGCTCATTTTGGTACAACTTTTTAAGTTCTGCACTACAAAAGGTTACATTGTAGTTACGCATGATGTCAAGATCTGTTATCATATAAGGCATACGGAGGTTCTGATGTCTCAAATAAAAGTGTGTGCCGATCGCTCTCGCAAAAGCTTGGACGTGGAGACAATATTTGATGTGTGGGCCATTGACGGAGGGCTTGATCTGAATGACATCAAGACAGAAGACCCGATATCGCTCGATCTGCGCAATATCAGCTACACTTTTACATGCTCTGATGGTTTTTCTATTGGGGCAAAAATTTACTGGGTACTTGAAGATGATCAGCCGAGACAGTTTGTATGGATCGAATGCGCCATTGGAGAACTGAGTGGCGATCATTCAAAGCTAATGAGACATCTCTTGGATCGAAGTCGCGAGATTCCCGCAGCATTTAAGTTTGGCTTAAGCGACGAACTGATCGTGCTTTGTTTGCGTGGTGCCGCCGACAGCTTTTCAACCCTGTGTCTGAAAGAGCTGGTTGAAGGAATCATTCCGTGCGCTGGTCGACTCTATCAGGAAATGAAAGAACACTTTGATTTGCCGACCTGGGCTGAGTGCCGTGCAGTCGAAAGACGTGCATCTTCCCATTAAGACGCTTTGTCTTTGAGAAGATACGTGACTCCGTCTGCGATGCGATATGAGAATCTGCTCAGGCAATCAAGTCCTATGACCGCGTGATCTCCCTGCGGAAGAAGCACGATTTCGAAACCGTCTAAGATGGAAGTTCCGCCGTCTCTGGTTTTAAACATCAGGTTAGCTTGGAAAACCGGATACTCACCGAGCGCAATTGTGCCGTTCGAGAGGGGCAAAGTTCTTTGCGTTGGAGTCAGTTTGATGTTCAGCTTTTTTGCCAAGGGTTCGGTCAGCGCAGTTATTTGGCTTCCGGTATCCAGGACGGCTTTAACAGCGATAAACGGACCTGCTTGCATTTGAATTGCGACTTCGAGAAAGATGAGAGACGGAAGATTGGTCATGCCTCGCCCCAGTCGATAAACTTCTTGCACACTTCGACACCGTAGCCAGCAGCTTTCCACCGAGTTCTTGCACAGTAGAAAGTTCGGCGTTTGATTCCATTCTTCATGCAGAATTTGGCAACAGTGGGCCTGAGACCTTGGTCCAGCGATTGCTTTTCATATCGGATCCACGCCGACATGACGGCCTCATCATTAATGGATCGTGGACGACCTGATTGCACGACAGGTATCTCTTGAATCTCGTCGATTCGTGTTCGTATTTGTTCGTAGGAATTGAGATAAAGCCGTAACTCCCTTGTTCCGCACAGGTTCCACGACATTGAACAGGTATGAAAGTTGATCATTTTAACTCCCTCATGCAAGCAATCTTAAGATTAGGCTCTGCCTGCAGTCAGAGTAGAATTTGGCACTGATCTCTTCGTGCCATAGAATTCGCAGAATACATCCGTACAAAATGCCAACGCGTCGACGAAACTCGAGCCACGTTGTTGCCAAAAAATTCAAACAAATGCGACAATAAACAATATCAGTGGGGTGCAATCTTCGTTTCACGATCAGTTTTATTTCATTTGAATGAGTACGAAAAGTTTGGATCTCAAAGAGGGGATACGAATCTGTTCGGGTACGTTGCCAACGATCCTGTAAACGATACCGATATGAGTGGATTGGCTTCGGATTGTACGCGACCGCTAAACCCTCTAAAAAATGAATACGGGTATATCAGTCATGAGTTTGTTTGCTACACGGGATCAGACGGCAAACAGCACTGCGGTGGATTAGGACCACAAAATGGACTGGCCGGAATGATGGGCGGCAAGAGCACTATCGAACCAGATCAGCCGAACTCCAGTTGTAAAGATCAGGGCTCAGGTTGCATGGACAAATGCGTGGAACAGCAGATGTCTCAGCCAACATCACGATATTTTGCTATAGGTCATAACTGCCATGACTTTGCTAACCAGGTCCTCAATACTTGTAAGGCGCAGTGTGGAGGAAAATGATTTTGAAATACTTTAAGTTGCTCTACTTTCTCGTTTTATTCGGCGTCTTGATATTCTCCGAGGTTAACTTTTTTCGTACCGGAAGCTACGAAGTCGGCATTTTCCTGATTTGGGTCACGGCAGTTCTAACCTTCCCGCTTGGACTGCTACTCCCTGGGGTTCTTTCAATAATCGGATCGCTTGGCTTTTTTGATGGAGCCTCCGGTCCTGGCCCTCTTTGGCAGGGAATGCTTTACTTATTTGCTATCTGGCTTGGAATGATTCTTGGAGCTTGGGCGCAGTGGTTTGTTCTGCTTCCTAAAGGCATCGCAAAATTCAAAAACTGGAGAGCAAAAAAGCAGATTTGATCGTGCCAAAATTACGATTCCTCCTGCGAACCCGTGCCTGGATCGTGCCAAAAAATTGATGAAAATCCGAAAAGTGATTTTCAAAAAAGCGCGGTCATACTGACTGATAAGTATAAAAATCAGTGTAAATAGCTAGGATTAAAAATGAAATTAAAAGATATTGGATTTCTATTTTTAGGAGTAATTTTAACTTTGTTAGTCCTCTTTCTAAATAAGACAGGTTTAAGCTTTTCATATCCTGAAAAACCCAATACTGTTAGGTCCTTCATATATATCGAAACAATTCAGAAAGCACTTCGATCCTATTTTGAAGCTTGCCATAAGTACCCCTCATCTGAGGAGGGTTTAAGTAGTTTATTAGTTGATTCAAAAGAGTGTCGTGGATACAGAAAACCAGACAATTTAGCAAAAGAAAAATTTAAAGATCGTCTGGGCCGAGAATTCATATATGAAAGTGACGGCAACAAGTATATTTTAAAATCTCAAAGTACTAGTTGGATTGAGGGTTCTGATACTGAAGCTGCTTCCGTAAAAAACATTGACCCAAATTATTTAAATTAATATTCGAGATGTTGTCAGAGATTTGTATGGGTATAGCTTCAACGATCCCGTCAACCTCATTGATCCATCAGGTCTGAAGCCAGGAGATAAATTTTCTTCCGAGCAGGCCGCTGCTGTTGATGCTATCAATTACATCAATAATATTTCAAGAATAACTACACCGAATATGCAGGAACTGTCAGCAGGAATCCAGACGGTAGTTTTACGGCTTCTACTCCTATGCAGGAACATCTTCTTTGTCTTCGCCTGGTGCGATTATGGATGCCGTTTCTGGATTCGTCCGTTCAAATTCTTTACTGATTTTAGTGGCGCTGCCAGACCGTTTCCCAAAAAACTGAATTAAGGGATATGTGTAGGCGAACAGGCATTCAAAAAAATTTCCGAAATTTTACGCAGAGATCTTCTTCTTGAGCCGTTCAACCTCACGCTCAAGAC
>WBZN01000997.1_pt1 | contig 18110 bp, 12 predicted proteins | sample 5204281 | NCBI WGS metagenome assembly WBZN01 (sample SAMN12344347, study PRJNA552823) | activated sludge metagenome | biome: Activated sludge suspended growth; feature: Nitrification reactor; material: Wastewater; isolation source: activated sludge from nitrification reactor of wastewater...
CTGCTCGATGCTATTGCTGAATTCAGTTTTGATGCCTGTATTGGCGGAGCGCGTCGCGATGAGGAAAAAGCGCGGGCCAAAGAGCGGATCTTTTCGTTTCGTGATGAATTCGGTCAATGGGATCCAAAAAATCAGCGTCCAGAATTATGGGATATTTATAATACACGTACACATCCTGGTGAAAATATCCGGGTGTTTCCCATTAGTAACTGGACCGAGCTTGATGTCTGGGAATACATTGCACGCGAACGATTGGAAGTTCCGGAAATATATTTTGCACATAATCGCGAAGTGATTCGGCGCGCGACAGGTTTGTTGCCGGTATCTCATCTTGTTCAGCCACAAGCAGGCGAAAAAATTGAACAACTGATGGTGCGCTTTCGTACCGTGGGTGATATGAGTTGTACTTGTCCCGTGGAATCGCATGCTGCAAATGTCGATGCAATCATTGCTGAAACGGCCATGACGCGTATCACTGAGCGGGGGGCAACTCGAATGGATGATCAGACCTCAGAGGCATCTATGGAACTGCGCAAAAAAGAAGGTTATTTTTAGGCGTGTGTCAGGTAAGGAGTTTTTGCATAAACTGGTTCAGACATGCTGGATCGTGAACAGGTTTATGGCTACTTGGGTTTTTAAATAAGGTTTGTCAATGCTGGATAGTGAGAGAACATCACTTGCGCAAAGTGAATTACTGCGTTTCATTACTGCTGGGAGTGTCGATGATGGCAAGAGTACGCTGATAGGTCGACTCTTGCACGATTCCAAGTCTATTTTTGAAGATCAGCTGACATCAATTACGCACACGACGCGCAAGCGGGGTTCGGAGGGTGTCGATCTGTCCCTGCTGACAGATGGATTGCAGGCTGAACGTGAACAGGGTATCACCATTGACGTGGCTTATCGTTACTTTGCGACACCTAGGCGCAAATTTATTATTGCCGATACACCAGGACATGAACAATATACGCGCAATATGGTTACCGGCGCATCGACCGCAAATCTGGCCATTATCCTGATTGATGCGCGCAAGGGGGTACTGACGCAGTCGCGTCGGCATGCCTATCTTGCAAGTCTGGTTGGCATTCCGCACTTGGTGGTAGCGATCAACAAAATGGATCTGGTGGAGTTTTCGCAATCAATATTTGAGCGTATCTGTGATGAGTTCGCCGCCTTTGCCCAAAAACTTGATTTGCGCAATGTGACCTATATTCCAATGTCGGCGCTAAATGGGGATATGGTGGTTGAGCGGGGAGATCGACTGGACTGGTATCAGGGGGTGACCTTGATGAATCTACTGGAAACTTTGTCCATCGAGGATGACATCAACCGTGATGATTTTCGCTTTCCGGTACAATGGGTCTGTCGTCCGCATACGCCTGAACTGCATGATTTTCGCGGGTATATGGGTAGAATCGAGTCGGGTTCCATCAAGGTGGGAGATTATATCAAGGTACTACCATCCGGATTAAGCTCCCGAATCAAGGAAATATGGGTATATGAAGGTGCACTTGCCGAGGCTTTTGCCCCGCAATCGGTAACGTTGACGATTGAGGATCAACTGGATATCTCGCGTGGCGATATGCTGGCAAAAGCTGAAGAAACGCTAAGAGTTACCAAGAATTTTGATGCGATGCTGTGCTGGTTGTCGGAGCAACCGCTTGATCTGGGTCGAAAGTACCTCATCAAGCAGTCGACGCGCATGGCTAAGGTAATTATTGATCAAATCGGGTACCGGGTTGATGTCAATACCCTGGTTCACGAGGATGTGAGTGTTTTGAAAATGAATGATATTGCACGAGTGACATTGAAAGTGCAGTTGAATCTGGTCTGTGATGATTATGCACGTAACCGTGCGACAGGATGTTTCATCATCATTGATGAAAATACCAATAATACGGTTGCTGCCGGAATGATCATGCCGACCTGAAAATAGAGGAATGTTTTTGGAATGTAGAGAACCTCGGTTTTGTGTTGAAGAACATGCCTGGGTACAGCGCAGGAACGTGTTGCTGTGACCTAGGGATTAGTTGTATTGCAGTCTTGGTCATTGTTGCTGATTGCCTGTTTGATTGTGATGTCATTTTCGCTATCAATGAGCAATTGGCTTGTAGAGAGCGAGTAATTTGCTGCCAAGCATGGAATGGACATGTATTTTATTGGATCGATTACTCACGATAAAAGAATGAATTGGCGACAATAGAATGAACTTGGCACCGAATGCACGTCAGAAATTGCAACAATCCTCAATCTTGGTCGTGGAAGATAACGAGCTGAATCAGTTGGTTGTCAAGGAAATTCTTGAATATGCTGGAGCAAACGTTACGATTGCCGAGCATGGCAAAGAAGCGCTGCGGATTCTGGAGCAGACGGTGTTCAATTGCATCTTGATGGATATTCAGATGCCTGTGATGGATGGCTTGGAAACGACGCAAAGAATCCGTGCAGATGAGCGCTGGATCAATCTGCCGATTATCGCATTGACGGCGAATGCCGATGAATATCATCGGGAATTGTGTCAACAGGCAGGTATGAATGATTTCTTGGCTAAGCCCATCAATCCGGATTTACTAATCAATACGCTTTTGAAGTGGTTATAACGCAAAGATGATATTACTCTAAAATCAAGATATTCCAGAGGTGACAAACTTAAAAATTTAAAAGTGTTAGATTGTTGAATGAGTAAGAGAAATAAGACTCGAGTGTTAGTGCTCGACGATGACAGGTTCATGCTTGAGTTTGTCAGTCATTTGTTAAAAGAGCTGGATGTTGATGAAGTACTGGTAGCAGAAGACGGCAAAGCGGGACTGTATGTGCTGTCGACGCAGATTGATGACGTTGATTTGCTTATTTGTGATATCGAGATGCCCGGGATGGATGGCATCGAATTTTTGCGGAATATTGCGAATCAGAAATATGCTGGAAAAATTGTTTTATTTTCGGGTGTCGATGAAGACTTGCTGAAAGCCATCGAACGTCTGGCCATCGTCAGGGGGCTAAACGTCATCGGTACGCTGGTTAAGCCCGTAACCATCGGTGCATTGGCGGATTTGCTGGAAAAACTGACAGTGCCGGTACAAGTGAAGGCGGACTCATCCAGATCGAGACAGATCTTTGATGTCGATGAACTAAAAGAGGCGCTACTGGCAGATCAGATCAAGATTTTTTATCAACCCAAGATCTGCGCCTTTAATCGTCGTGTAACTAGCGTGGAGTGTTTGGCCCGCTGGCAACATGCACGATATGGTTACGTTTCTCCGGATAATTTTATTTCCGTCATTGAACAGAATGGTTTGATCAATGACTTTACTCGTAACATTCTGCGTAAATCGGTGCAGCAACTCGATACCTGGTTACAGCAGGGAATGGACTTGAAGATCTCTGTCAATGTATCGATGGAAAATCTGGATCGATTCAATCTGCCGGAGATTTATCAGGAAGCTGTGCAGAATTCCAATGTTCCCATTGAACGTGTAGTGCTCGAAATCACCGAGGGAAAACTGGGCAGGGACTTTGCGCAAAGCCTTGATATACTGACACGCATCAGGTTAAAAGGATTTGGTTTGTCGATTGACGATTTTGGTACTGGCTATGCGTCCATGGAGACGCTGAAGTACATGCCCTTTACGGAAATGAAAATTGACCGGATTTTTGCCCATAAAGCGGCGGAGGATCTGGCGACTCGCGTAATTCTCGAGTCAAGTATCAAATTGGGTAAGGCCTTTGGTTTGAATGTAGTGGTGGAAGGCATCGAAACCCAAGCCGATTTCGAATTGGTTGCAGCACTGGGGTGCGATGAAATACAGGGTTATTTCATTGCCAAACCCATGCTGCCTGACGAATTTATGGATTGGATATCGGACTATGAACAAAAGCGGAAATAGTAGTTAGCTTGATCGGTTGTATGACATGCATGCAGAATTTTAGTATACGAGAAAAATCAAAGACCTAATTATCATGACAAACTTAGATGCAACGGCGGCAGCGGTTTCACCCAATTTCAATTTCGGTTTTTCCATTTCCGATCTGTATCAGCGCAGTGGCTTGGTTAAACTGGATCAGATTTTCATGGATTTTCTGCATACCGGTGACGAAGTGCTACATCAAAAACTGGTGCAGGCACGAGCCCAGCCTGACGCATTGTTGCCGAAAGATCATTCGGCACTGCTGATAGAAATTGCACCGTGGCTTGAGGATTTCATTGCCCGTCTGTTTAACATTGAAAATGCCGTACAGCAACTGGCTGCCAGACATCATGAATTGGCACCACTGTATTTTTGCAAGCGGCAGTTCGTTCAACGCCGCGCCAAGAGTAAGGTTTCCGACGAAGAATTGGCAACAATCGATGGCGAAGTGCTGGAACAAGCGCTGGCAGCTGAATTTGGCGAGCGCTTCTCGGAGCTGACCTTTGCAACCAAGGTGGCACAATGGATGGAAGCTGAAACAGAGCATGAAGCGCAATTGACCAAGGCATTGCGTTATGCCGCCTGGGCCTTGCGAACACCTGCCGGACAGCTGCACACCCAGCAGGGAATTCTGTTCAAGTCACCAGCAAAACTTGATTTTCAGCATTTGCTGACGTTGCAGACCGATGAGTCCGACGGTTATACCGTACACCGGCTGGATCATGTGCGCGAACGTGAGGGTTTTGCCCTGACCGATCAGGGCACCGATCTGATGGGAGCGCTGGATGAAGCCAATTATTGCATCTGGTGTCATGAACAAGGCAAGGATTCCTGCTCCAAGGGACTGGTGCAGAAACCCAAATCACCGGATGAGCCACGCACATTCAAGCGTAGTGAATTAGGTGCACTCCTTGCAGGTTGTCCCCTGGAGGAGCGGATTTCCGAGTTTCATATGCTGAAAACACAAGGTGTTGCAGTAGGAAGCTTGGCCATGATCGTGCTGGACAATCCGATGTGCGCGGGAACCGGTCACCGGATTTGTAATGACTGCATGAAATCCTGCATTTACCAGAAGCAGGACCCTGTCGATATACCCCAGGCCGAGACGCGGACTTTAAAAGATATCCTGGAATTACCATGGGGATTTGAAATTTACAGCTTGCTGACACGCTGGAATCCGCTCAATCTGCGGCGCCCGGTGCCCAAGGCGGCATCCGGTCGCAAGGTACTGGTGGTTGGTATGGGGCCTGCGGGTTATACGCTGGCGCATCACTTGATGAACGAAGGCCATACCGTGGTGGGAATAGATGGGTTGAAAATCGAGCCTTTGCCTGAAGCAATTTGTGGTGTCAATCAGAGCGGGGAACGTGTGACCTTCAATGCCATTCAACATGCCAGCACACTGGAAGAAGATCTGGACGAACGGATTGCCGGTGGTTTCGGTGGTGTGGCCGAGTATGGCATTACTGTGCGCTGGAACAAGAATTTTCTGAAGCTGATTCGGTTGCTGTTGGAGCGCCGTGAGGAATTCGCGTTATTCGGGGGGGTGCGTTTTGGCGGTACTTTGACAGCTGACGATGCCTTTGCAATGGGGTTCGATCACATCGCTCTGGCGGCCGGGGCCGGTCGTCCGACGGTTCTGGATTTGCCAAATGGCCTGGCACGTGGGGTTAGAGCTGCATCTGATTTTCTGATGGCATTGCAACTGACGGGTGCTGCACAACATGATTCGATTGCCAATATGCAATTGCGTCTGCCTGTGGTTGTCATCGGCGGTGGGTTGACGGCGATCGATACTGCGACGGAAGCGCTGGCCTATTATCCGGTGCAGGTAGAAAAATTCCTGCAGCGTTACGAAATCTTGTCGGCCGTGCAGGGAGAGGCGGCGATACGTGACATCTGGGACGAAGAAGAAAAGGCCATTGCCGAAGAGTACCTCGCGCATGCCAGGGCCCTTCGTGTGGAACGCGATCAGGCCGCGAAAGAAGCTCGGCCAGCGAGGATCATCAGATTGTTGCAATCATGGGGAGGTGCAACCATTGCCTATCGCAAGCGACTCATCGACAGTCCATCGTATACACTGAATCACGAAGAGGTCGAGAAAGCGCTGGAAGAGGGAATCTGGTTTGCGGAAGGTATGACACCGTCACGGGTCAATGTGGATGTATGGGGCCATATCCAGTCAGCGCAGTTTTCCGTGCAGAAACGTGATGATGCTGGCCAGTGGCAGGATGCCGGGCAGGTCGAGTTGCCGGCGCGAGCCTTGCTGGTGGCTGCGGGAACACAGCCCAATACGGTACTGGCCAGGGAAGATGAAAAGACATTCAAGCTCGATGGTCGTTATTTTGCTGCTTGCGATGAGGAAGGAAATCCGGTGAAGCCTGCTTATGGCAACCCCAAGCCGGAAGTTCCACAGGTACTGCTCAGTTATTACAGGGATTGCCAGGATGGACGCTTTATCAGCTTCTTCGGAGATTTGCACCCATCGTTCTCAGGTAATGTGGTAAAAGCGATGTCGAGTGCCAAGCAAGGCTATCCGATCGTAAGTCGGGTGCTGGAGCGGATTATGCCCAGAATTCAACAGCCTGCGGAACAGTTTTTCGCTGTGTTGAACGACCGGTTGCGGCCGGTTGTGCACAAGGTGGTCAGACTGACTCCCAATATTATCGAAGTGGTAGTCCATGCGCCAATGGCAGCCGAGCATTTTCAGCCTGGGCAGTTTTATCGCTTCCAGAATTACACTACATTGGCTCCGGTTGCAGCAGATACCCGACTGGCAATGGAGGGACTTGCCTTGACCGGTGCTTCGGTAGATGTTAAACGAGGCCTGGTATCGCTGATCGTGCTGGAAATGGGAGGCTCTTCCAATTTGTGCACATTGATGCAACCGGGAGAACCGGTGGTGCTCATGGGACCGACTGGAACGCCAACTGAAATTCCCGGAGGCAAGACGATCATAATGGTAGGGGGAGGATTGGGTAACGCTGTACTGTTTTCGATCGGTGCGGCAGCCCGAGCTGCTGGGTCAAAGGTTTTGTATTTTGCCGGTTACAAAAAGCTGGTCGATCGCTACAAGGTTGCCGAAATCGAGGCAGCAGCAGATATCGTGGTGTGGTGTTGCGATGAATCGCCTGGTTTTGCGGCAACGAGACCTCAGGATAAAAGTTTCGTTGGAAATATCGTACAAGCCATGGAAGCCTATGCCAGCGGTCGCCTGGGCGAGCAGCCTGTTGCCTTTTCGGATGCCGATCACATCATTGCCATCGGTTCGGATCGCATGATGGCAGCCGTGGGTGTAGCGCGCCACAATCAGCTGAAGCCTTACTTGAAGGCCGATCATTTTGCCATTGGCTCAATCAATTCGCCCATGCAATGCATGATGAAGGAAATTTGTGCGCAATGTTTGCAGCCGCACCAAGATCCAGAAACCGGAAAGATTACTTATGTATTCTCCTGTTTCAATCAGGATCAACCTCTGGATCAGGTCGATTTTTCCGGACTGGCCACTCGTTTGCGCCAAAATACCGTACAAGAGAAATTGACCAATCAGTGGATTGGTCGTTGCCTGAGCCGCATGTAGGCAGGAAGAATTCAGTCAGGAAAATCCATGAATTTGCAGACCGACGGAAGATTAGTCGGTCTGTTTATTTGTGAGGGGGCATTTCCAGATGTTACTGACTTTTGTTTATTGAAATGCAGTTTCGATCAAGTTTTTCCCCTGAGCGATAATGCATTGCGGACAAATTGATTTATAATGCGCAATTCTTTGGAAAATTAAGCACAATTTTAATAAGTAGCAGGTTGGGTAAAAAGGGAGATCGTCGATGCATATAGGCATACCTGCAGAGATTCGCAGTGGTGAAACGCGTGTTGCCGCTACACCAGAGACTGTGAAAAAATTTACTGCTAAGGGTGTTCATCAAGTTTCAGTGCAATCGGGAGCTGGTGCTGGTGCCAGTATTCCGGATTCAGCTTATCAGGAAGCAGGTGCAGTTATCGAGAACAATGCTGCGGAGTTGTATGCGCAGTCACAAATTATCCTCAAAGTGCGTGGACCGGATGCTGGGGAACTGGCGATGATGCGTAAGGACGCGGTGCTCGTCGGGTTATTGGCGCCACAACACAAGGAAGGAATTGAGGCATTGGCTAAATATGGATTGACTGCGTTTGCAATGGAAAAATTGCCGCGAATTTCTCGTGCGCAGAGCATGGATGTTTTGTCATCCCAAGCCAATATTGCCGGATACAAAGCGGTCATTATGGCAGCCAATGTATATCAAAAATTCTTTCCAATGATGATGACCGCGGCTGGTACAGTAAAGGCGGCGCGTGTACTGGTGCTGGGTGCGGGAGTTGCAGGCTTACAGGCGATAGCGACCGCGAAAAGGCTCGGTGCCGTGGTGGAAGCATTCGATGTGCGCCCTGCAGCCAAAGAACAGGTTGAGAGCTTGGGTGCAAAATTTGTTGAGGTGCCGCTAAGCGACGAGGAGAAAGCCAAAGCTGAAACCGCAGGTGGATATGCCACTGAAATGTCGGAAGATTACAAACATCGCCAGGGAGAACTGGTGCACACGCGAGCCGCCGCTGCGGATGTCATTATTACAACCGCTTTGATTCCGGGTCGACCAGCGCCTGTGTTGATCAAGGAAGAAACCGTACAAGCCATGAAACCTGGTTCGGTAATTGTCGACATGGCAGTGGAGGCGGGTGGTAATTGCCCTATATCCGAATTGAATCAAACTGTTGTCAAGCATGGTGTGCATTTGGTTGGTATTGCCAATATTCCCGGGTTGGTGGCTGCGGATTCGAGTGCATTATATGCGCGTAATTTATTGAATTTTATTAATTTGATGCTAAACCCAGAAAACGGTGAACTCAAAATTGATCGCCAAGATGAAATCATTGCTGGAACACTGGTTTGTACCGGTGGTGAAATCATTGCGTAATCCTGGTTGTATTTATTTAAGATCCGTATTAGGGACAAATCGGATTCTGAGCATCAGTTAACGAATTTGAAAGGAGTTATCATGATTGGTGAAGTTGATCCAGTTATTATCAATTTGACGGTTTTTGTTCTCGCCATTTTTGTTGGCTATCATGTGGTATGGAATGTGACTCCTGCTTTGCACACACCACTGATGTCTGTGACCAATGCCATTTCTGGCATTATTCTGGTTGGTGCCATGCTTGCTGCTGGACCGGCTGAAACTGATTGGGGTGTGTGGTTGGGTGCAGCCGCTGTGGCTTTGGCGGCCATCAATGTTTTTGGCGGATTTCTGGTGAGTCAGCGCATGCTGGAAATGTTCAAGAAAAAAGACAAAAAAGGAAACGCATAAATGTCAGCTAATTGGGTAGCACTTGCGTATTTAGTCGCTTCTGTATTTTTTATACTGGCCCTTAAAGGGTTGAGTTCGCCGGAATCTGCGCGCCGTGGCAATTTGTTCGGCATGATCGGGATGCTTATCGCTGTGGCCACAACCTTGACACTTACGCAAAACTGGACGCTGATTCTCGGTGCCATTGCGGTCGGTGGAGTGATTGGTGCGATCGTAGCGCAGCGTGTTCAAATGACGGCGATGCCGGAACTGGTGGCGTTCATGCACTCACTGGTGGGTCTGGCTGCTGTATTTATTGCAGTAGCAGCGGTCAATAATCCGGTGTCGTTTGGTTTGCCCGAAGTTTTGCCAGCGGGTAGCAAACTCGAATTGTTTCTGGGAACGTTCATCGGTGCCATGACATGGTCTGGATCGGTAATCGCCTTTTTGAAGCTGTCTGGGCGCATGAGTGGTACACCAGTAGTATTTACTGGTCAGCATGCAATTAATTTGTTACTGGCCATTGCGATGGTTGGTTTTGGTTTATGGTTTTTCTTCACTGAAACCACGAACTGGAACGCCTTCATTGCCATGACAGCGATTGCTTTCATTTTGGGGTTCCTGATCATTATTCCGATTGGCGGTGCCGATATGCCTGTCGTGATTTCCATGTTGAATTCCTATTCTGGCTGGGCAGCAGCCGGAATCGGTTTTTCCTTGGGTAATCCGATGCTGATCATTGCGGGATCTCTTGTTGGCAGTTCAGGCGCCATTCTTTCGTACATCATGTGTAAGGCCATGAACAGACCATTCCTGTCGGTGATACTGGGTGGCTTTGGTAGTGATGGTGGCGCTGTAGTAGCCGATAGCGGTGTGCAGAAAACACATCGCAGCGGGAGCGCCGACGATGCAGCTTTCCTGATGGGCAATGCAGATAGCGTAATCATTGTTCCCGGGTATGGATTGGCGGTTGCCCGAGCTCAGCATGCTGTCAAGGAACTGGCCGAGAAACTACACGAAAAAGGCGTGAATGTGCGTTTTGCTATTCATCCTGTGGCTGGAAGGATGCCGGGTCACATGAACGTGTTATTGGCTGAAGCCGAAATTCCCTATGAACAAGTTCTGGAGATGGAAGAGATCAATAGCGATTTCTCCAACACGGATGTGGTGCTGGTATTGGGAGCGAATGACGTGGTCAATCCAGCAGCGAATGTCCCAGGAAGTCCGATTTATGGCATGCCTATTCTGGATGCTCACAAGGCGCGCACGGTGATGGTGGTGAAAAGGAGTATGGCTGTGGGTTATGCGGGACTGGATAATGATCTGTTCTATATGGATAAAACGATGATGATTTTTGGCGATGCCAAGAAAGTTGTCGAAAATCTGGTCAAGGCCTTGTAGTCTAGAAATTCTCGAGAATGTACGAGGGGAACAGTGTAACTAGACTGTTCCCCCTTATTGTTTTATGGCAAAGAACTCATTCTTGCTTTTACTCGAGTTCCCGGAATGGACGGGCTTTGGCGACACCAAAGCCTTGTGCGTAATCGATCCCCAATTCGGTCAGTTTGGTAATAATCTCATCGGATTCGACCAGTTCTCCAATGGTTTTGATGTCATTCTGATGTGCAAGCTGATTGATTGAAGTGACTTGCTCCAGATCACTTGGATCACGCAGAATATTGCAAATCAAGCTACCATCAATTTTCAGATAATCAACCTTGACCTCATTCAAGATATGATTGAATTCAGGATTGCCATCGAAGCTGCAGAGAGAAACCTGACAACCTAATTCTTTGATCTTGTCGATGAAGAGCAGCGTGTCTCCTAAGCTATCTCGAACGTCCAGCATCTCGATTTCGAAACAGAGCTGTGACGGAGTAACTCGGTTAGAAGCCAGTTGATTTTGGATGAAACCGGCGTAATTGCGATCCAGTAATGTGTCTTTGGCGACATTCAGGCAAAAGAATGCTTTGCTGTCTGCATGAGAAGATAGCCATTGTATGATGCAAGATGCAATCCAGCGATCGAGCTCGGGCATTAATTTGTACTGATCGATAAAGGGAAGGAAGGAATCAGGTGGCATCAAGCTATTTTCTTCTTCCTGCATGCGCACCAAGATTTCGTAATGTATGGGCGTAATGATGTTCGATTGCAGGGGACTGATTTCTTGATAATAAAGACTGAATTCACCTTTTTCGATGGCTTGTGCAATCCGATTGGCAGCTGCTGAATCGATAGTCAGTGAGGAGGCTACAATTTTAGGGGAATGTGTTTCCTCTTTTGATGGCGGTGCAACAAGCTGATCAGCCGTTTTTTGCACGGTTGGTGCATCACCAGGATATGGGATAGATGGTTTTACTGCCACGCGTGTTTTTTCCTGCGCACGCGGGTTGTGCACGGTATAAAAGCCTATCGTTTTACCCTTGCTGTCAAGATGAGGGATATATTGTTCCGTAAAGATGTAGGGAAGTCCCTTAATTGATTTAAGAATGCGTTCACGATGAATTGTTTTGCCCGCCAGTATTTCATTTATAGAGCTTTTAATTGCCGAATGAAACTCTTCTCCTGAGAATTCATTCAGTAATTTGCCATCGATCTGGTCGGGTTTCAGGCCAAACCAGCGGCGAAAAATGCGATTGTGATAACGGCAGCGAAGATCAAGATTGAAATAAGCCAGCATGATGGGTATGTTTTCATCGATGATCATGGATTTTATTTTGCCCTCTGAAGCTGCTTTTTCTGCCCATAATCGGTGCTTGATTTCATTGGTCAATCTTTCCTTGACGATCAGGAGTTGATTGGTATTGTTCTTGATGTGCTTTTCAAGGCGAACAATTTGAGCAAGGACCAGAACGATGCTAGTAACAAGAGCGAGCCAGATGCCCATCTGCAAATAGGGTGTCAGAATATTAAGAAGATAGGCATCTGCGGCGAGTGCTATGATGAGCACCAAAGCGGCGGTAATGGAGAGATAGGGCTTGATCGTGTTCAACATAGAATCTCCGCGCATGTCTATTCCTAATTCAGAACATCTTATTTCGTAAATTAAGAATTACTGAAAATTTATATTACAAATAATGAGACATGAAACTGGTTAATGGTTTGGGCCTCAACCAAACTTTCCATAAGCTGGAGCGAGTCAAGTTGAAGTCTTGAGTACCTAGGTCACTCAGAACCGTAATCGTTAACTGTTCCACTGCTTTGTTTTCTAGAGCGGTAAGTATGGGGTGAAACCAATGAGTGTCCAAATATTTTAATCTTTCTCGCCAGTGGTAAGCGTCCCGGTATTTAGCTTTACCATGCAAATCATTCAGTAAAACGAGATGATGTCCTGTCAAGCCAGTTTGCAGCCATTGTTCCGGATGCTCTGGCAATGCCGCATGAGAAGTGCTGCTGGCTGTTGCTAGCGATTGAGTGAGATCATGCTGACTCCAGATGTGCGTGAAAGGAGATTGAATGGAGTGTGGCATTGTTCCACCGCCCCAAAACCAAACGCTATTGATAGGTAATTCGCCGAGTGATTCGCGCGCCAGATTGACAGGATGTTCGTGTAAAAGCATCTGAATCTCGTTAAAAATTTTCAGCCATTTTGCACTAGCTGTTCCAGTCGGTAAATAATGATTGATGTTCTTGCATGTTACTTCGCTTAGCGTATGCGTCAGAATCTCAGGAGCTTTTGGCAATCGGACATACCATTGCTCCGGCTTAAGGAGATTTAATTCAAGATCATCATTTTTAAGATAATGATTCAAGTCGGTCATTATCGATGCACTTTCGCTTTCGGAAATTTGAAATGCTTGATGATCCGCTAGCATAATATGATTTTGTTCAATGCGAAGATGTACAGGATCGGCTCGCATCCAGAATTCTTGATCTGTTTTCATCAAGCCTGGAGCATTATTTTTAAGAAGAATAGGAGCTACGGGCCAATTGCCAGATTGTTTGGGGATATCGAATGCTGTACAAAACCAGGCTTCGATATCTTGTGGATGGTGCGTAGATTTTTGGCTTTTCGAGAGTAACGTTGTTACGGAAGGAAGTTGTAAATCATGATAAATCTCGGGTTGTTGGGGATCTGGCCAGAGTAGGTTGGGGACGAGCAAAGTTAATTTCATCAGCGTAGCGATTAATTTTTAAAAGAGTGTTGTTCGACGAGAACTTTGCAAGATAGCTGCCCCGGTTTGGTGATTGAATATTTCCTTTCATTTATAATGATCATAGTTGTGGATATGGATTAAATAATTTGATGCTTTATTAAAAATATTTTAGAAACAAATAATAATATAGCATTCTTATTTTCTTCATTTAACTGTGCGATCAAAATCCTTCCTTTTTTCATTTTTTGATTCCGTGGGTTCTGAAAATAAAATGAGTGAATTGGCTTATTTGGCATGGAATCCATGATCAGAGTTTTTCTATTTCAAACTTATTCGATGTTCCAATAACTGGAGATATCATGTTTCAGCATATCAAAGTGCCTACTGTAGGTGAAAAGATTCAGGTCAATGACGATGGCTCTATGAGTGTACCTGACAATCCCATTATTCCGTTCATAGAAGGAGATGGCATCGGCGCGGATATCACGCCGGTAATGCGGAAGGTTGTGGACGCGGCGGTTCATACAGTTTATGGCGATCGTCGTAAGATTTCGTGGATGGAAATATATGCCGGAGAAAAATCGACACGAATTTATGGGGCGGATGTGTGGCTTCCGGATGAGACCCTAGCAGCGGCCAAAGAGTTTGTCGTTTCGATTAAAGGTCCGCTAACGACTCCTATCGGTGGAGGGATTCGCTCAATTAACGTGGCTTTACGACAACTTCTCGACTTGTATATTTGCTTGCGTCCGGTGCGGTATTTTTCTGGCGTACCCAGTCCGCTGAAAAACCCCGAAAAAACAGATATGGTAATTTTCAGGGAAAACTCGGAAGATATTTACGCCGGAATTGAGTGGGAAGCTGAATCTGATGGCGCAAGGAAAGTTATTAAGTTTTTGATGGATGAAATGAAGGTAAATCACATTCGTTTTCCCCAAACCTCCGGTATTGGTATTAAACCTGTTTCGAGAGAGGGTACAGAACGATTCGTCAGGAAAGCAATTCAGTACGCCATAGATAATAAAAGAAAATCGGTTACCTTGGTGCACAAGGGTAATATCATGAAATTTACAGAGGGTGCTTTTAAAAAATGGGGTTATGCATTGGCTGCCAAAGAATTCGGAGCTGAACTACTGGATGGTGGTCCTTGGATGAAACTCCAGCATGAAGGTGGCGATATCGTCATTAAGGATGTAATCGCAGATGCCTTCTTGCAGCAAATTTTGCTGCGACCGGAGGAGTACGATGTGGTAGCCACATTGAATTTGAATGGTGATTATATTTCGGATGCATTGGCTGCTCAGGTCGGCGGTATAGGAATTGCTCCCGGAGCAAACTTGAGTGACAGTGTTGCTATTTTTGAAGCCACACATGGTACGGCGCCTAAATATGCTGGAAAGGATCAGGTTAATCCGGGATCGATCATATTATCCGCAGAAATGATGTTGAGGCATCTTGGTTGGTCAGAAGCAGCAGATATGCTCATTGTTTCAATGGAAAGAACAATCCAGGATAAGGTGGTCACCTATGATTTTGCACGCTTGCTTCCAGGAGCGAGGGAAGTGTCGTGCTCAGTGTTTGGTCATGAAATGATAAATCGTATGAAATAAGACGACGATTTTGATTTCTAAAAAGGAGTGCTATCTGTTATGCGCTGATTGACGTTGTCAATCACCCTCTGGATGACGGTGACTATAAATAAATAACCCCTTGCTTCATGGAAAATGGCAGCAAGGGGAAAAATAGTGATACGACTTTATTGTCTTACTGTGTCAAAAGTCTAAGCCAGTCTTTAGTGTTATAAATGAACAGTTGAACAGTTAAGCAGATTGGATATTGGAGGCTTGCTTTCCTTTCGGGCCTTGGGTGACATCAAAGCTCACTTTCTGGCCTTCTTTGAGAGTTTTAAATCCAGACATGTTGATTGCTGAGAAGTGTGCGAATAAATCTTCACTACCATCATCAGGAGTAATAAAACCGAAACCTTTAGAATCGTTAAACCATTTTACTGTACCTGTTGCCATTTCTACTTCCTATAAAAAACTGGGCCGGAAACCCTAATACTATTTGAATTTCAAGACCATTGACGGATAAAACGGTACCGCAGAGAACTTGAAGCCAAACGCCATTTGTCGTTTTACGCAAATCTGGGGTTAAAGTCAAGCGGTTACGGTATTTTTGTTGGGGTGATAAAGTTATTGGACTAAGACACTTGAAAATTTTGTCGTAATCATCAAATATGATAAAAATAGGATAGATTATGTCTAGAGAAAAGTATGAATTGGTAAAAATAGTATGGCCGCGAGTCAATCAAAAATTTCAAGAGTAAGTGAATCCAAGAGCAAAGAAAAAGTACCGCCTATGTATAAGATTCTATTGCTGAATGATGATTTTACACCGATGGAATTTGTAATAGAGGTACTAAAGATGTTTTTTTCCATGGATCAAGAGCAAGCAACTCGAATAATGTTGAAGGTGCACACGGAAGGAGTGGGTGTGTGCGGTATCTACACGAGTGACATAGCGAGTACAAAAGTGAGCCAAGTAACAGAGTTTTCAAGAAAGAATCAGCATCCACTTCGTTGTGTGATGGAGGAAAATTAACATGATTGCTCCGGATTTAGAAGTTAGCTTACATATGGCTTTTGTCGAATCAAGACAGAAAAGATATGAATTTATTACTGTCGAGCATTTGCTGCTGGCCATGTTGGATAATGCCAGTGCTGCAGAAGTGTTGAATGCATGCCTGATCGATATTGAAGATCTGAGAGGTGTGTTATTGGAACATATTGCTCGTCATACCCCCGTCATAAGTGGAACTGATGAAGTCGATACGCAGCCAACTCTGGGGTTTCAGCGAGTTATTCAGAGAGCTATCCTGCATGTGCAATCATCTGGGAAAAAAGAAGTCACTGGTGCCAATGTTTTGGTTTCTATTTTCGGAGAAAAAGAATCTCATGCTGTTTATTTTCTCCAGCAAAGAGGCGTAACTCGCCTTGATGTGGTGAATTATATTTCTCACAATATTCGCAAATTACCTCCAGAAAATGACGCCAAGAACAATCATGAAAATGATAGTGAACAAGATACTGGTGCTACCGGATTGCTGGAAAATTACACCGTTAACCTTAATCATCTGGCGCTGATAAATAAGATTGATCCCCTCGTCGGGCGTGAAAAAGAAATTGAGCGGGTGATTCAAACATTATGTCGGCGACGTAAAAATAATCCTCTCTTAGTAGGCGAAGCAGGTGTTGGAAAAACTGCCATTGCTGAAGGGCTAGCTAAACGTATTGTGGAAGGCGATGTACCGGATTTATTGCTGAAGCATCAAATTTATTCACTTGACATGGGTGCATTGCTGGCAGGGACGAAATATCGCGGTGATTTCGAGCAGCGACTCAAAACACTGCTGAAGCAATTGACTGACAATTCATCGGCTATTTTATTTATTGATGAGATTCATACTCTGATTGGAGCTGGAGCAGCTTCTGGTGGGGTTCTAGATGCATCTAACCTATTGAAGCCAATTTTAAGTTCTGGGCAATTGCGCTGTATTGGTGCGACTACATTTAGCGAGTACCGTGGAATATTCGAGAAAGATCATGCATTATCCAGGCGTTTCCAACAGATAGAGGTCAATGAGCCCAGTATCGACGAAACCGTTGCTATTTTGAGGGGATTAAAGTCCAGGTATGAGCACCATCACAAGGTTAAATATACTATCAGTGCACTTATCTCGGCAGCTGAGCTTTCAGAACGGTATATCAATGATCGGCATCTGCCCGATAAGGCGATTGATGTAATTGACGAGGCGGGGGCTGCTCAACGGATATTGCCAAAATCCAAGAAACGCAGAATTATCGGTAAAAGTGAAATCGAAAATGTTGTAGCAAAGATTGCGCGTATACCTCCGCAAAATATCTCTTCCAACGATCGCAATAAACTGAAGACACTGGCGCGTGATATGAGGTCGGTTGTGTTCGGACAAGATGAGGCAATTAATTCTCTGACCAGTGCAATTAAAATGGCTAGAAGCGGCTTGGGAAATCCGCAAAAACCTGTTGGTTCCTTTCTCTTCTCTGGTCCTACTGGGGTGGGTAAAACAGAAGTGGCAAAACAGCTGGCTTATGCACTTGGTATTCATTTGCATCGTTTTGATATGTCTGAATATATGGAAAGACATGCAGTGTCGCGCTTGATCGGTGCGCCTCCTGGATATGTTGGCTACGATCAAGGGGGGTTGTTGACCGAAGCGATCATCAAGCATCCTTATTCTGTATTGCTGTTGGATGAGATCGAGAAGGCGCATACGGATATTTTTAATATCCTGCTGCAAGTGATGGATTATGGAACACTTACCGACAATAATGGGCGTAAAGCTGATTTTCGTAATGTAATCATTATCATGACCACGAATGCCGGTGCGGAATCTTTGACCAAGTCGTCGATCGGATTTACGAAGCCGAGTTTGGTTGGTAATGAAATGAACGATATTAAAAAGCTATTTACCCCAGAATTTCGTAACCGCTTGGACGCCATCATTTCGTTCACTCCGTTGACACGGGAGATTATTTTGCGTGTGGTCGATAAGTTCCTGATTCAACTAGAGGGTCAGCTGCAAGAGAAAAAAGTTGAAGTACTATTTACCGAGAAGCTGCGAGAGTATCTTGCAAAAAATGGATTTGATCCGCTGGAAATTAGAGACATGTTACTGGCTAGTGAAATTAATGCCGTATCAACGGTACCCAGCCTCTGGCGTATTTTATTGCAAAATAAACGTATTTTCGGAT
>WBZN01000958.1_pt1 | contig 18094 bp, 18 predicted proteins | sample 5204281 | NCBI WGS metagenome assembly WBZN01 (sample SAMN12344347, study PRJNA552823) | activated sludge metagenome | biome: Activated sludge suspended growth; feature: Nitrification reactor; material: Wastewater; isolation source: activated sludge from nitrification reactor of wastewater...
ACGCTTTGCGCGACGCTTGCAGGGTAGGTTTGGGGTGGATGTGGTCTTGTGCGACGAGCGCTATACCAGCAAGACAGCCAGTGTGGCTCTTCGTGAAGCCGGAATTACCGGGAGAAACCAGAAAGCTATGCTGGATCAGGTTGCAGCTCAGCATATTTTGCAATCCTATCTGGATGAACAATATGTCATTGCCCGACGCTGAAACTGTATTTACCACGTTGGCTGAAAAGATGCGCGCGAATGTTCAGGGTGAGATTGCTTTGATCGGAATCCGGACAGGTGGAGTTTGGCTGGCAGAGCGATTACACAGTATGCTAGGTATTAAACAGCCCTTGGGGATTCTGAGCGTGTCGTTTTATCGAGATGATTTTGACCAGATTGGTTTGCATGCCCAGAAAAAACCATCGGAGATCCCCTTTGATGTCAATGGGGCGCATATCGTGCTGGTTGATGATGTCTTATTCACAGGTAGGACAATTCGTGCGGCAATCAATGAATTATTTGATTATGGTCGCCCGGCTTCGATCAGACTTGCAGCTTTGGTCGATCGCGGTGGCAGGGAGTTGCCAATCGAAGCGCAGTATGTCGGCATCGAATTTCCCATACCCATTGACAAGATGCTGGAAGTGAAACAGGAGAAGGGACACTTGAGCTTTCATGTGTACGACACGAGCCCGGCAGAATGATCAATAGACATCCTCAACTGGATAGTCACGGTGCGCTACAGCATTTATTGACCACGGAAGGTTTGCCGGCTTCGATTTTGTTGCATATTCTGGATACTGCGGAATCGTTTGTCGGTGTGACCGAGCGTGATGTAAAAAAAATTCCATTGCTCCGTGGTAAATCCATATTCAATCTGTTTTTCGAACCCAGCACGCGAACGCGCACCACGTTCGAAATCGCTGCCAAACGATTGTCGGCCGATGTCATTAATCTGAATATTGCCGTTTCAGCACAATCCAAGGGCGAAACGCTATTGGATACAGTCAATAATCTCTCCGCCATGAATGCCGACATGTTCATTGTGCGGCATGCGCAGAGTGGTGCGGCTCATCTGATTGCAAGGCATGTGCGCTCGGATATTCATGTGATCAATGCCGGTGACGGAAGCCATGCGCATCCAACGCAGGCGTTACTAGACATGTTTACCATCCGACGATACAAACAAGATTTTCGTGCATTGCGCGTTGCGATCATCGGTGACATCCTTCATTCGAGGGTGGCACGCTCACAGATCCATGCATTGACGACATTGGGCGTGCCGGAGGTACGGGTGATTGCGCCCAAAACATTGTTGCCCAGAATGGTCGAGCGTCTTGGGGTGCACGTGTATCACGATATGGCTAAGGGATTGCGGGATGTAGATGTGCTGATGATGTTGCGATTGCAGAATGAGCGCATGAAAGGAGCCTACTTGCCCAGTGCAGAAGAATATTTCAAATATTATGGACTGACTCCGGAGAAACTGATGCTGGCGCGGCATGATGCCATCGTCATGCATCCTGGTCCCATGAACCGAGGGGTGGAGATCGACTCTGCGGTTGCGGATGGCAAACAGTCGGTCATTTTGCCGCAAGTCACTTTTGGCATTGCGGTGCGCATGGCCGTCATGTCCATCCTCGCTGGAAATCAGGCATAAAGGTGAATGGTGCGAATACATATTAAAAATGGCCGGCTGATCGATCCTGCACATGAGGTCGATGCGATTCAGGATGTTTTTATTGCCAAAGGAAAAATCGCTGGTATTGGAACGATGCCAGAGGGTTTTCTGGCCAGTCGGGTCATTGATGCGCATGGATTGATCGTTTGTCCGGGGTTGGTTGATCTGTCGGTTCGATTGCGTGAGCCAGGATTCGAGTACAAGGCTACACTGGAATCGGAAATGGCTGCAGCGGTCGCGGGTGGAGTGACGAGTCTGGCTTGTCCTCCGGATACCGATCCGCCGCTGGATGAACCCGGTTTGGTCGAAATGTTGAAGCACCGTGCCAGAAATCTGAATCTGGCCCATGTTTACCCCATCGGAGCCTTGACTCAAGGCCTGAAAGGAGAACGTTTGACCGAAATGGCCGAACTCAATGATGCTGGATGTGTCGTTTTTGGTCAGCCTGACGGCATGCTGGTTGATTTGAAAGTGCTGATGCAAGCCATGCACTATGCTTCGACATTTGAATTTGGGGTGTGGCTGCGACCACAGGAGATGAGTCTGACGGGAAGTGGTGTGGCGCATGATGCTGAAGTGGCGATCCGGCTGGGTTTGCCAACCATTCCGGTGTGCGCGGAGACGATTGCCATAGCCAACATTTTATTGTTGGCGAAAGAAACCGGTGTCAAGGTTCATCTATGCCGAATTTCGAGTGCTGAAGGGCTGGCCATGATCCGTGCTGCAAAGCAGCAGGGTATTCCGGTAACGTGTGATATTTCGATTAATCATTTGCATCTGTCGGATATGGATATTGGTTTTTTTGATTCAAATTGTCATTTGATGCCGCCCCTGCGAAGTTCGGGGGACAGGGACGCGCTGCGTGCAGGATTGTTAGATGGTGCGATCGATGCGATTTGTTCAGATCATACGCCAGTCGACGAGGATGCAAAGTTGTTGCCATTCGGTCAATCCGAAGTAGGGGCCACAGGCGTTGAGTTACTATTACCCTTGACTCTGAAGTGGGCCAAGGATACGCGATTACCTTTGCTGCGCGCTCTGGCGAAAATCACATCCGAGTCTGCAAGAGTGCTTGGGGTCGATGCGGGACATCTGGCAGTTGGCAATGCGGCAGATCTGTGTATTTTTGATCCGGATTGCTACTGGAAAGTGACGGCATCAGGATTGTTGAGCCAGGGCAAGAACACGCCCTTTCTGGGTATGGAACTACCCGGTAAGATCCGTTATACACTGCTGAACGGTCAAATGGTATACGAACAATGAATTTTCTTACGTTAACCGAGCTGTCTTTCTGCAATTCACTCATTGATTAAAATGTCGAATCCACTACTTGATTTTTCGGGTTTACCCCGTTTTGCTGAAATCCGTGATGAACATATCACCCCTGCTGTTGAACAATTACTCAATGAAAATCGTGCTGTTGTAGAAAAAGTACGAGCTTTGACCGTGACGCCGACTTGGGGAAATTTTGTTCAGCCGATGGTGGACGCCAATGAAAGGTTGTCGCGTGCTTGGGGGCAGATATCGCATCTGAATGCCGTCATGAATAGTCCGCAACTGCGTGAAATTTATAATCAGAATTTACCGCTGATTACTCAGTTTTATGCTGAAGTGTCGCAGGATCTGGCTTTGTTCGAGAAATACAAGCAATTGCGTGCCAGCATCCAGTTCGACAGTTTAACTCTGTCAAGAAAAAAAATTGTGGACAACGAGCTAAGGGATTTCCGATTGGGAGGAGCAGAATTACCTGCGGAAAAGAAACAGAGATTTATGCAGATTCAGGAAGAGCTATCAAAATTGTCCTCGACATTTAATGATAATTTGCTTGATGCCACCAACGCTTTTTCTCTGGTGATTGAAGATGAACAAACTGTTGCTGGTATTCCTGCTGATGTGTTGCAGGCAGCGAAAGCACTGGCAGAGAGTGATTCGCGCTCAGGGTGGAAGTTTACCCTGCACATGCCCTCCTACCTTCCTGTGTTGCAATATGCGGATAATCGCGCTTTACGTGAGCAGATGTATCGTGCCTATGCTACAAGAGCCAGTGAGTTGGATGAACGTGTCGGTGCGGATAAGGATAATATGCCCCTAATCAATCAGATTCTGGCATTGCGTCAGGAAGCTGCGCTCATGCTCGGTTTCAATAATTTTGCCGAAGTCTCGTTGGCTGCCAAGATGGCAGTGTCACCGCAGCAAGTCCTCGATTTTTTGATGAAATTAGCCACAAAAGCCAGAGCACATGCAGAAAACGATTTGCAGGCACTGCAACAGTTTGCAGCAGAGAAATTGAATATTGCAAAGCTTGAGGCTTGGGACTTGGCTTACGTCAGCGAAAAATTGCGAGAGGAGCGCTATGCTTTCTCGGACCAGGAGGTTAAACAGTATTTTCCTGAGGATAAAGTACTGCAGGGCATGTTCCAGCTAGTCGAAAAACTTTATGGGATCAGGATTGTGGCTGCGACGAATGCGGCTCAGGTTCAGTGTTGGCATGCTGATGTAAAATTTTTTGATATCAGGGATACGACAGGCAAACTCATCGGCCAGTTTTACCTGGATCTCTATGCCCGTTCAACAAAACACGGTGGTGCATGGATGGATGGTGCCATTGCGCGGCGACGTATCGAGGATAAAAAAAGTGGTTCGGCAATACAAGTGCCAGTAGCTTACCTGACTTGTAATTTTTCCGCTCCAGTCAAGATTGATGAGCAGGTTCGTCCGGCGTTATTTACGCATAATGAAGTCATTGTGCTGTTTCACGAATTTGGTCATGGATTACATCATCTGTTGACGCAAGTAGAAGATCTGGGCGTCTCAGGCATTAATGGCGTTGAATGGGATGCGGTGGAACTGCCGAGCCAATTCATGGAAAATTTTTGCTGGGAATGGGAAGTCCTGCACAGTATGACTCAACATATTGAAACCGAAGAATCCTTGCCACGTGCGTTGTATGACAAAATGCTGAAGGCCAAGAACTTCCAGAGTGGATTGCAGATGTTGCGACAAATCGAGTTTGCGCTGTTCGATATGCATATCCATTACGATTTCAAGTCTGCTGAACAAACCGTATTGCAACTGCTGGATAAGATCCGGGAAGCCGTTGCCGTGATCATACCTCCTGGTTTTAATCGTTTTCCCAACAGCTTTGCACACATCTTCGCCGGTGGTTATGCTGCAGGTTATTACAGCTACAAGTGGGCAGAAGTTTTGTCAGCTGATGCATATAGTATGTTTGAAGAAACTGCATCGGATGGCGTAATCAATGCTGCGACGGGAGCCCGTTTTCTTGAAGAAATCCTGGCCAAGGGAGGAAGCCGTTCGGCGCTGGAATCCTTTGTTGCTTTTAGAGGGCGTGAACCCGAACTGGATGCGCTTTTGCGTCATAACGGAATGGAAGTGGCTTAACTTATTTTAAAAGTTAGTCGACTGATTCTGGTTTTTTACTTTGTTTAAACAGACTTTTCTGATGTGAAGTGCCACTTTGTGAGCTCGTACTCAAGCAGGTATCTGTTTTGATATTCACGGATCAGGTTGAATCCAGTGTATAAATATGGCATGATCCATCAAATTTTATCCTAAATAAATAAGAACATGATTAATTCTATCCGCTTCAATACTACAGTTGCGCTAATGGTGCTGGTTATTCTGCTAACGGGTTGTGCAACAACAAGTAATAACGTCCAGAAAAGCACGAGTGATCCACTTGAATCGATGAATCGCGCGGTTTTCAATTTTAACGAGATGGTCGACAACAAGGTTATGGAACCTGTGGCGCGCGGATACAAATTGGTTATGCCTGATCCACTCGAAATGATGATTGGTAATTTTTTCTCCAATCTCAACGATGTCGTTGTAACCACAAATGCGATCCTGCAACTGAATCCTGAAGCGGCACTGGCTAGTAGCACCCGGTTACTGATCAATACCACGTTTGGTATATTTGGCATAATTGATATAGCCAGCGACATCAGTGCGGTGAGCGACATCAACATCAGCAAGCGCAACGAAGATTTCGGTCAAACTCTGGGTCGCTATGGTGTAAGTAGCGGACCTTATATAGTGTTACCTTTCCTCGGACCTAGCTCGTTACGCGATACGGTGGGTATTGCAGTAGACAGCTTCTTCATGGATCCAGTCACTCAAGGGGTTACAGGAGTATTTATGAATCATGTGTCCTATTTGAATGATGTTGCTGTTAGAATGCCTATTGCATCAACCAGGACGATTCATAATCGTGCACAGTTGCTGGATGCCGAAAAAACACTCGAGGAAGCTGCCCTAGATAAGTATGAGTTCATGCGTGACGCTTATCTGCAGAGAAGAACCAGCCTGATCAATAATACCGATACCAAAGAAGGAAAGTAGCCAACTATATTTAAAATAGCTTTCCCTGTTTTTATCAGGGTTGAAAGTCGGTGGTGAAATCGATTATCTTAAGCAATCAAATCTTGCACATTGGTAAAAGGGAGTTCCCTGATCAATGTGCTATTTTTTTATTAAGCATGATCAATCAATAAATGAAGAAATTTCAGTGCAAGATCTGTGGTTTTATTTATGATGAATCGACAGGAGATCCCGAACACGGCATACAAGCAGGTACGAGATGGGACGATATTCCCGAGAACTGGACTTGTCCCGAATGTGGTGTGAGCAAGGCGGATTTCGATATGACGGAGATTTGAAGTAATGCCTCGAACAGTGGTGATCGTAGGAACCGGATTGGCAGGCTATGCTGTTGCACGCGAGTTAAGAAAACTGGATGACGATGTTTCCATAACCATGCTAACAAATGACCATGGCGGTTTTTACTCTAAGCCCATGCTTTCGAATGCATTGTCTACAGGAAAGACCCCCCAATCCATCTTGAATAGCGATGCGTCGCAAATGTCATCGCAGCTAAAAATTGCGATTCGTCCGCACTGTCCGGTTGCAGCGATTGACGTACAGCGTAGCCGACTAGTGCTGCAAAGCGGAGAAGAAATTACCTTCGATCAACTGGTTTTGGCGCTGGGGGCCGATCAGGTACGCTTACCCTTGGTAGGTGATGGAGTTGCAAAGATTGTTACGGTAAATGACCTTGATGATTATGCAAAATTCCGAGAATCCATTGCTAATAAAAAGCGAATCGCTATTATTGGCGCAGGATTGATTGGATGCGAATTTGCCAATGATCTGGTGGCGGCCGATTATCAAGTCGACGTGATCGATATTGGTACGCAACCACTAGGGAGGTTGTTGCCGCCGGATGCAGGCGCTTTTTTGCAGAGAAAACTCGAAACGGCTGGAGTCAACTTTCATCTTAATACATCAGTTGAAACAGTAGATAACAGGGACGCGCGATTTTACTTGAAATTGACAAATGGCCACTCGATCGAATCGGATCTGGTATTGTCATCGGTGGGATTGCGTTCGCGTACTGGATTAGCCAGTGCTGCCGGAATAGCTGTCAATCGAGGGATTGTAGTGAATCGGTTTATGCAGACGAATTCCGAAAATATCTTTGCATTGGGTGATTGCGCAGAGGTGGAAGGCAAAGTATTACCTTTTGTGATGCCCATTACACATGCTGCCAGAGCATTGGCTGCAACTCTGGCCGGTCATGCAACGCCTGTGCTCTATCCGGCCATGCCTGTGCTGGTTAAAACACCGGCGTGCCCTACTGTTGTTTCACCACCTGATTTTAATGTAACCGGTGAATGGCATACCGATAACGATGGTGATGGTGTAAAAGCGTTGTATCGCGATGGATCGGGTAATTTGCTCGGATTCGCCTTACTGGGTGCGGCAACAAAAGAAAAAATGGCATTGACAGCCCAATTACCTCCAATTTTGTCTTGAGGCTCATTTCGGCAAGTTGCTTGCTCAAATCGGATTAATTCGTACTGATGAAAAAATTTCTGTTTGATTTATTTCCAGTTATTTTGTTTTTTCTGGCTTTCAAGCAATACGATATTTTTGTCGCTACAGCCGTAGCTATGGTCGCAGCGGTGGGGCAGATTGCGTGGCTCTGGTTTCGTCAACACCAGGTTGACAAGATGATGTGGATGAATTTAGCCATCATCATGGTATTTGGTGGCGCTACATTGGTTTCACAAGACGAAACCTTCATCAAATGGAAACCGACAGTACTATATTGGTTAATTGCAGCCATCCTGCTGGTATCAAGTCAGTTATTCAGTAAAAATCTGATTCGGATCATGTTGGAAAAACAGATTGCCTTGCCTGAAAACATCTGGCAGAAACTCAATTTATCCTGGTCTGGTTTTTTTCTGGTGATGGGGTGTATCAATTTATATGTTGCATTCAATTTTCCAGTTGATACCTGGGTTAGCTTCAAGTTATTCGGTGCAACCGGGCTGATGGTGGTATTTATGATTGTGCAAGTACTGATGCTCAGTAAATATGTGAAAGAGTCCTCCACGGCTGTAGCCGGTCAATTTGAGCCGAATCAGCATGAGTCGGCAGAAAATGACAATAAAATTCGTAAGGATTAGAAATCGTGCTCTATGTTATCAATGGTGAAGATATACCCAATAGTTTGGAAAAAAGACTGGCAGTGCGTCCTGAGCATTTGAAACGAATCCAGGCATTACAGGAGGCAGGTCGTTTGATTCTGGCGGGACCTTATCCTGCCATAGATAGCCAGGATCCAGGAACGGCGGGATTTTCAGGAAGTCTGATCGTGGCAGAATTTGAATCGCTTGCGGATGCACAGACTTGGGCGGAAGCTGATCCTTATGTCAGCGCAGGAGTCTATGCCAAGGTAATAGTCAAACCGTTTAAGAGGGTATTGCCGGCTTGAAGAATGTGTGTTTTGACACTGAATATATGCGATCGGTGCTTTAGAATGAAAAGATGTAATGATTCACGTTGTCAAAGTTAAGGGGTATACTTAAGCACTCTTGAAATAAGCATATTCTTCGCGAATATGAATTTTATCCAAATCACAGAAAAGGAAATTCCATGCGTTTGACGAAATTATCACAAGTAATGATCGTTGGTCTTTTCAGCTTGAGTGCGTTATCGGTTCAAGCCCAATCATCAGGAGCAGTGGCTAAAGTGAATGGCGTTACTATTCCACAGTCACGTTTGGAATTAATGGTTAAAGCCGGTGTGGCCCAAGGGCAGCAGGATGGTCCTGAGATGAGAAAAGCCTTGCGTGAGAATCTGATTGCCGAGGAAATCATTGCTCAAGAAGCACTCAAGAAAAAGCTTGATAAAAGTTCGGAAGTGGTTGCTCAGCTTGAAATGGCGCGTCAAGCAGTTCTTGTCAGAGCTTTTCAAGCCGATTACATCAAGAATAATTCCGTCAGTGATGAAACCTTGCGTAAAGAATATGAAATGCTGAAGGTTCAGATGGGAGATAAGGAATACAAAGCGCGCCATATTCTGGTCGACAGTGAAAGTACAGCCAAAGAGATTATTGCCAACCTTAAAAAAGGTGGCAATTTCGCCAAGATTGCTGAAGAGAAATCATTAGATGATGGCAGCAAGGAGAATGGCGGTGAACTGAACTGGAGTCCTCCAGCTGCATATGTCAGACCATTTTCCGAAGCACTGGTCAAATTATCGAAAGGTGGATTGACCGAACAACCTGTACAAACTAATTTTGGATGGCATGTCATTCAATTGATGGATACACGTCCTATGGAAGTGCCCCCATTCGACGAAGTGAAACAAAATATACAGCAACGTGTTCTGCAGCGTGAGTTTGCTACTGTAGTACAAGAATTGCGTGGCAAAGCAAAAGTTGAGTAATTCGTTGACATCACTAACAAGAAAGAAGATCGCCTGTTACTGATTCAAGGCGATCTTTTCTACACGCGGAGCCAAAGCACAGAGTAATTCATAATTGGCTGTACCTGCATGCTGCGCTACTTCGTCGACCGAAACCCCTTCCCCCCACAGTACTACCGGACTATTGATTCCAGCATCTTGAATATGTGTCAGATCAACCGTCAGCATGTCCATGGATATTCGACCTAGAATACGGCTGCGTTGATTATTGATCAAAACTGGCGTATTAGTCGGAGCATGACGTGGGTATCCATCGGCATAACCGCACGCCACGATGCCGATGCGCATGGGATAGTCAGCTTCGAATAGGCCGTGATAACCCACTCTATCCCCGCTTTTTAATTCTTGTGTGGCGATGATCTTGCTGGACAACGTCATGACGGGTTTGAGGTTGAGTTGCTCGGCAGTTTGGTCTGCGAATGGCGATGCGCCATACAGCATGATGCCAGGGCGTACCCAATCGGTATGTGTTTCCGGATAGCGGATAATCGCTGCCGAGTTTGCCAAAGAGCAGGAATGCATCAGACCTTGGGTGGCAGTTGTAAAACTTTGTAGTTGTCTCGCAACGCTATCCTTTTCGATATTTTCATCGGCACTCGCAAAGTGTGTCATCAGAGTAATGCTGTTCGCACATTGGTGTTGTTTAAGGGTATTGACCGCGCGAACAAACTGCTCGGGAGTCAATCCCAGTCTATTCATGCCAGTATTGATTTTGAGATACAAGTCCAGCTGACGATGTTTGGAATGCGTCAGCATGGATACTTGTTCGTCATGATGAATCACGGCACTCAATTGGAATTCCTCGAACAGGGCTAATTCCTGTGGAGTGAAAAAACCTTCCAGAAGCAGAATGGGTTGACAAAATCCTGCTTCACGCAGATTGATTGCCGCTTCCAGTTCCAATAGTGCAAATCCATCTACTGTATTCAATGCGTTAGCAACATGCAGTAATCCATGACCATAAGCATCCGCCTTGATAACGGCCATGATGCGTGATCGCGGTACATAGTGCCGAACGATAGCGAGATTATGTGTCAAAGCCGATAAATTAATGAATGCTTGAGTGGGGCGCGCCATGAATGGAGAGTTGTGAATTAAACAAAAAAGCCTTAATTACTAAAAATGTATTGTTGTGATGTTGTCAATCGACCGTAATATCACCAGTAAGGACTGATACAGAATTTGTCACCATAATATGCTAATCTCGCGTGCAAAATAAGTAAAAAATCAGGATTGCATGTGACCAAGGCATATTTCGATATATTCCATGCGTATCATGCAACCCATTCTTCATTTTTATCACTGACAAGGAATTGTTTTGGAACGCGGTTTTTATACTATTATGGCGGCGCAGTTTTTTTCCTCGCTGGCCGACAATGCATTGCTAGTGGTAGCCATTGCATTATTGATTGATCTGCATGCGCCGGCTTACTTGACACCCATGCTGAAGTTTGTATTTGTTCTGTTTTACGTCATTCTCGCTCCCTTTGTCGGAGCATTCGCGGATTCCATGGCCAAAGGTAGGGTGATGTTTATCAGTAACACCATCAAAATTACCGGTTGCTGTTTGTTATTTTTGGCCACGCAGCAATATTTTGCGCTGGCGGCCTATGCTGTCGTGGGCTTGGGGGCGGCAGCCTATTCTCCTGCCAAATACGGCATCTTGACCGAGTTGTTGCCGCCGGAGAAACTGGTTATTGCAAATGGATGGATCGAGGGGTTGACGGTGGCGTCGATTGTCCTGGGGACGGTTCTGGGGGGCGTGCTGATTACACCGGCCGTCGCCGACATGCTTCTGGCTATCGATTTACCATTTATTGAGACGGGTGTGGACAATGCACTGGAAAGTGGTATTTTATTGATTGCCTGCATTTATGCGATAGCAGCGCTTTTCAATTTATATATACCCAATACCGGGGTTGATCACCGGATTCCCAAGAAGAATCCTTTTTACCTGATCCATGAATTCAGTCACTGTGTACGGTTGTTATGGGCCGACAAACTGGGTCAGATTTCTCTCGCGGTGACCACTCTTTTCTGGGGGGCAGGTGCGACATTGCAATTCATCGTGTTGAAATGGGCTGAAGTATCCTTGGATTATCCATTGAACAAGGCTGCCCAATTGCAAGGCGTAGTTGCATTGGGGATAGCTGTGGGAGCGGTGTTGGCTGCGAGATGGATTTCGCTGCGACAATCGGTCAAGGTAATTCCGCTAGGGATTGCGATGGGGATCGTCGTCATGGCGATGATCATGGTCAAGGATTTGTGGATTGCCATTGTGCTGCTGATGATCATTGGAGGACTTGCCGGATTTTTTGTGGTGCCAATGAATGCACTGCTACAACATCGTGGGCATATCCTTATGGGTGCCGGACATTCCATTGCTGTGCAGAATTTCAATGAGAACTTGAGTATTCTGACGATGTTGCTCCTCTATGCTGCCCTGGTTTGGTTTGATGTGCATATTTATGTTGTCATCGTGGCTTTTGGTGCTTTTGTTTCTATAGTGATGACATTGATCAGAAAGTGGCATGTATTGAATCAGAGTAAGGAAGATTCGCTGCATTTGATTGGTGAAAAGAAAATACACTGATTCAAGAAGCAAACTGAGCAAAATGGATTTTGTGTTTATCAGCTAAGTGATTGCATGGTATTCATTGCAAAACACAAATCTTTCCAGGCTTTTGCTTTATCTGGAAGAGAACGAAGCAAGTAAGCGGGGTGATAAGTCACAATGAGCGGTATGCCCATATGTGAATGTACTTTACCGCGTAAACTAGCAATGCTTTCATCACTATTGAGAAGGTTCTGGGCGGAAACCTTTCCCAAGGCAACGATCAATTTGGGCTGGATCAGATTGATTTGTCTGGTCAGGTAGGGAGCACACTGCCGCGCTTCGTTGAGACTGGGATTTCTGTTATTGGGTGGGCGACACTTGACAATGTTGGTTATGTAGACTTGGTGAGTACGATCAAGCTGGATAGCAGCGAGCATCTGATCCAGCAGCTTGCCGGCTTGACCTACAAACGGTTCGCCCCGGGCATCTTCCGTGGCGCCCGGACCTTCACCGATAAAAAGCCAGTCCGCTTTTCTATCACCCACACCGAAAACGGTTTGGGTGCGAGTTTCATGCAATTGACAAGCGGTACAATGCGATACGGCAGATTGCAAGTCGTTCCAATCGGCGTCAAGATCAATGAATTCCTGTTCGGTCAGGTTTGTTGGATTGGCAGCATCAGTGGATTGCGCCAATGAGTTTACTTTAGGGAGTGCTGAATTGTGGTTCGATGTCCCGGGACGCAAGCGCCATAGCGGAGTCAGCCCTAATTCAGCAAGTATCTGGTCACGTCGGTGTGGTGCAGTCATAGCACCAGCTGCATGACGCGTGCATCTTCACGACCACACATGGCTGGATAATAGCCTTTGCGAGTGGCGATGTGCTGGAACCCCGCCTTTTGATATAGCAAAGCTGCGCTGTGATTGGATTCGCGTACATCGAGAAAAACTGACTTCGCATTTTGTGCTTTAGCGAGTGCAATCAAATGCAACAGCATTTTTTTACCCCAACCTTTATTCTGCCAGTCAGCAGCGATACCTAGAGTAAGAATGTGAGCCTCTTCAGGACTCATCATCATGATTCCGTAACCGATCAAGGAATTGGGTTGTTCCAGTATCTGACAGATATAACCTGCTTTCAGTGAGTCAGCAAAATTACCAGGTGACCATGGAAAAAGAAAGATTTCCCGCTCAACCAGAATAACGCGCTCGAGATCAGTGGGTAACATTTCGCGTATCACTGCATCTTGCTGTTGTGTGATCATCGCTCGTTTTCCTTTAATGCAACCTGATTGCGCAGATATACAGGTGCTGCATTTTCCGGTGTTGTAGCAGTACCATCACTGAATCTTGAAATAGCGAGAGCCGCAATGGCAGATGCATGGGGATGCAATCCATGCCTTATTTCCAGTAGGCTGTCGACATATACCGAAAGTAATTCCTCCTGGTATTTTTCAAATCCACTTCCACAAGCCACCCAAGTTTTTCCAGGCAGGGAAGGAGCTTGTAACGGAGAGCAAAGTGTGGGGTCACTGATCATTTTCCAAGTCTGATTTTGTCTTTGAAAAGCGGCATGATAAATCTCGCTCATGCGGGCATCAAGTGCGACCACTACATTGTCTTGACCAGTTTTTTCCGCTGTTGCTTCGAGTGTACTGATGCCAACTACTGGAAGATCCAAAGCATAGGCTAGTCCTTGTGCTACGCCACAAGCAATACGTAAGCCTGTAAAAGAGCCGGGGCCAGCACCAAAAGCAATACCATCGAGTTGTTGAAGTGTCCACTCGGCTTCAGCGAGAATTTCAGCTGTCATTGGCAAGAGAATTTCGGAGTGACTTCTGATGGCCAAAACTTCTTTGTGAATGATTGTGTCGTGTTCACATAGTGCTACCGAGCAGAATTCGGTGGATGTTTCAAGTGCAAGGATTTTCAACTTCAATGGATCTCAATGAATGATTATTGGTGAGCAAGTTTACGCTTTTCCAGTAGGCTCAGCTATTTTGAGAAACGAGCCAGCGGGGCTTTCATGTAGATTCCATTTGCCTAACGGGATATATTCGACCCCATGTTCTGTCTGTTTTGATTGCATCAGGAACCAGTGTTTAGCCGACCAGTGAATCGGTATACCGAATGGGTGATTGATGTCGGATTGGTTTGCCTTGCGAATCAGTGTGACATGGGGTGTAAAAGTATATTTCTTGATTTTGAGTGGTGTATCGAGGATCGCACTCCACAACGAATCAGTAAGGAGAAAAAGTTCATCCGGAAAAGATGGTGCATGCGCGTAAAGGATTTGGTTTTGTTTCCAGTAGCCCAGTTGATTCAACTCGAAAGTGAATTCCCGAGCGGCAATGTTGTTCATGACTTGTTTTAAGATTGTGATGTGTGCTGCTGTAACATTCCCAAGGAAGAGCAGGGTCAAATGGATCTGCTTTGCGGGGATGATGCGTCCTCCACACTGTTTTTGCGCTACCCTGGCATGGGATGCCAATTGATCTTGGACTGACCGGTTGGGCACCAGCGCAAAAAAAGCACGTATGGAGTCAGATTGTTTTGGCAAGTATTTAGTCAATATCGTTATCTGTGCGCTGGATCAGGCATACAGCCTCGGCGGCAATACCTTCCTTGCGACCCAATGCACCGAGGTGTTCGGCTGTTTTGGCCTTGATGTTGATGCATTGTGTGGCGATACCCAGATCCTGGGCAACATGCATGATCATCATCGGGATGTGTGGAGCCATTTTGGGGCTCTGGGCAATGATCGTTGCATCAATGTTGATAACTGCATAGCCATGATTTTTTAATAAATCAGATACACTGCGAAGCAGGATGCGACTATCAATATTTTTATATTGTTGATCAGAATCCGAAAAGTGATGGCCGATATCACCAAGTGCTGCGGCTCCGATCAAGGCATCGCAAATAGCATGTAACAATACATCGGCATCCGAGTGGCCCAATAATCCCTTGTCATGAGGAATTTTGACGCCACCAATAATGAGATCGCGACCTTCGCAAAGTTGGTGAATGTCGCAACCTTGTCCAATTCTGATATTAGTCATGGGTTTTCCTATTTTGTAGTATTAATTCTGCCAAGGCCAAATCCTGAGGGTAAGTTACCTTGAAGTTTTGCGCATCACTCATAATCAATTTGGGACTGAGTCCCATCAGTTCGACCGCACTTGCATCGTCCGTGATTAGTTTATTTGCGGTATTTTGTAATGCCTGAAGCAATATTTCATAGCGGAACATCTGTGGGGTTTGTGCTTGCCACAAATGTTCGCGGGATTCGGTTGCGGTGACGCGATTCTCAGAATTGGCACGTTTTAATGTATCAGCCACTGGAACAGCAAGAAGTCCTCCTGTTTCGTCCTCGGCGAGTTCGTGCAGTAATTGGTTTAACTGCGTGGTTGTTAAGCAGGGGCGGGCGGCATCATGCACCAAAATCCAATCTTGAGTGCTGACAAGATTATCTTGTTTTGCTGCCAGCAATCCATTACGAACGCTGTCAGCACGGGTTGCTCCCCCACATGTGAAAACGAGCAGTTTGTCATTGAATTCAGACCAGTCATAAGCAAACCAGTGCTTGTCTTCTGGGGCAAGTACAACAATGACTTTGGAAATAAGTTGATTGTGGCAGAGTACATTGAGTGAATGAAAAATCATGGGTTTCTCATGCAGACTAAGATACTGCTTGGGTAGCGATTGCTCCATGCGGGAGCCTGAACCAGCTGCCGGGATGAGTGCAAAAAAATTGGGCATTGTTTACTCGCTATAGTTCTACTATTGGTAATCAGTGGTAAGGGATAAGTCTTATCCGGTTTTAGGTTGGTATCTTTATAAAGTTGCGTCATTATAATTTCATTACGGTTTGTTCTGAATTCTAATTTTTCAAAGGAGTGGCAGTGAATACAGTATGCGGATAACGAACTCAGTCAATTCAAAATGTGCGAAGGTATAATCTAGTTTTAATAATTTGAGGTGATAACAATGGAAGCGGAAAAAATTAATGCAGTGACTAATCAGATTGAAGGGCTAATGAGTCGTGCCAGTGAACTGCGGAGGTTTCTTTGACTTCGAGGCTAAACAGACACGATTAGTAGAGCTGACACGATTACTGGAAGACCCAGCGATCTGGAAAGATGTAGAGCGTACGCAAGAGATCGGACGTGAAAAAAAATTGCTCGAACATACAGTGGAGACATTGAGTACGGTAGGTCAGCAGTTGGAAGATGCGCAACTTTTATTCCAAATGGCAAGGGATGAAGTGGATGAGTCAGCTTTGGTAAGTATTGCTGACGATGTCTGTGATATAGAAAAAAGGGTGGCAGATCTTGAATTCAGAAGAATGTTTTCGGATCCAATGGATCCGAGTAATTGCTTTCTGGATGTTCAGTCCGGTTCAGGTGGAACAGAAGCGCAAGACTGGGCAGCAATGCTGGAGAGAATGTATTTACGTTATTGTGAGCGAAGGGGGTTTGCAGTTGAAGTTTTGGAAGAGTCGCCGGGTGATGTTGCGGGCATCAAAAGTGCAACGATTAAAGTAACGGGGGAATACGCATACGGCTATTTGCGAACCGAGACTGGAGTGCACAGGTTAGTTAGGAAGTCGCCATTTGATTCAGGAAATCGTCGCCATACCTCGTTTGCAAGTGTATTCGTTTATCCAGAGGTAGATGAAACAATCGAAATTGAAATCAATCCGGCAGATTTGAGAATTGATACATTTCGTGCCTCAGGTGCTGGGGGACAACACATCAATAAAACTGATTCAGCAATACGAATTACGCATAATCCAACTGGCATAGTGGTGCAATGTCAAAGCGGGCGTTCACAACATAGAAATAAAGCGGATGCCATGTTGATGCTTAAATCGAGATTATATGAAGCAGAATTGAGAAAACGAAATGAAGAAAAGCAAGCAATAGAAGAAAACAAAACTGAAATAGGCTGGGGGCATCAGATTCGATCTTACGTTCTGGATCAATCTAGAATTAAAGATCTACGAACGAATGTAGAGATTGGAAATACACAAGGTGTTTTGGATGGAGATTTAGATGTTTTCATTGAGGCCAGCCTAAAACAAGACGTATGAGATCTAATAAATTGATAATAATAATTATTGAGAGCTAATGGCACAAGTCATGCGGGTGTTGGGAGTAAGTTTTTTTAGATAATTGTAAAAAAGATGTTGACCGAGTAAATATTGTCTGTATAATCTCGTCTTCTCTGCTGAGCAACACGAAAAAACAAAAAAGCAGATCGCTCTTTAAAAAAACAATCGATAGGTGTGAGTACTTGAAAGATATAGTAATTATTAGGTACTTACGAAAAGTTGTTTGAATTGACAACAAAATCGTCAAGCGTAAAAGATTAAACTTAAGAGTTTGATCCTGGCTCAGATTGAACGCTGGCGGCATGCTTTACACATGCAAGTCGAACGGCAGCACGAGTGCTTGCACTTGGTGGCGAGTGGCGAACGGGTGAGTAATACATCGGAACGTGTCCTAAAGTGGGGGATAACGCATCGAAAGATGTGCTAATACCGCATAATCTCCAAGGAGAAAAGTAGGGGATCGAAAGACCTTATGCTTTTGGAGCGGCCGATGTCTGATTAGCTAGTTGGTAGGGTAATGGCCTACCAAGGCGACGATCAGTAGCTGGTCTGAGAGGATGGCCAGCCACACTGGGACTGAGACACGGCCCAGACTCCTACGGGAGGCAGCAGTGGGGAATTTTGGACAATGGGCGAAAGCCTGATCCAGCAATGCCGCGTGAGTGAAGAAGGCCTTCGGGTTGTAAAGCTCTTTCAGTTGAGAAGAAAAAAACGTGAATAATACTCACGTTTCATGACGGTATCAACAGAAGAAGCACCGGCTAACTACGTGCCAGCAGCCGCGGTAATACGTAGGGTGCGAGCGTTAATCGGAATTACTGGGCGTAAAGGGTGCGCAGGCGGTTCTGAAAGTCAGATGTGAAATCCCTGGGCTTAACCTAGGAATTGCGTTTGAAACTACAGAACTAGAGTGTGGCAGAGGGGGGTGGAATTCCATGTGTAGCAGTGAAATGCGTAGAGATATG
>WBZN01001001.1_pt1 | contig 18087 bp, 12 predicted proteins | sample 5204281 | NCBI WGS metagenome assembly WBZN01 (sample SAMN12344347, study PRJNA552823) | activated sludge metagenome | biome: Activated sludge suspended growth; feature: Nitrification reactor; material: Wastewater; isolation source: activated sludge from nitrification reactor of wastewater...
TAGGTCTTCTCGACCAGTTCGCCGACGATCGGCCCCAGGTAGGGCGCGGCCGCCTGGATCAGCGCGGCGTCGTCGGGACCGAAGCCGATGAATCCGGCCAGGTAGGCGTAGCGGTACTGAGGATCGGCCTCGAGACGAGGCTCGTCGATGGTTTGCATGGGACGAGTGGGGTCGGGTGTGTAAAACTTCAGGATTATGCGGCAAGCCGTATCCTATCGAGACGTCGTGTGAATCGGCCAATTTTGAAATTTCGCCGACGCGACCTCGGATCGCTCCCCTGTTCGCACTTTTCGAGAGAATCGCCATGACGGAAGACAAGTTCTGGGAATTGATCTCGCTGATCAACTGGAAGAAACTCGGTAATGACGATGCGGTGGTCCGGCCTTTGGTCAAGGCGCTCGCCAAGCTCTCGGTCGATGGTATTCAGCAAGCAGGCTCGCTCCACATCGCCGCGGAGGGCGTGCCGAACGCGCTCGCCCGCGCCACCGTGGTCCTCCAGGCCAAGCAGTTCGACCTGACTCCGGTGCTCGCGTTCGCGCCCGGCGCGGCCGGCGGCGCGGCGGGGCGCCTCGATGCGAACCTGACGATCACCGGGCTCGATCCGACCACCGCGCGGATCCGCGGCGAGCTCCACCTCGGCGAGGCGTGGGTGCCGATCGCGCCGGAGATCGGGACGTTGCGCCGGGCGAAGATCGATCTGGTCGCAGGCGAGCGCGACATGAAGATCGGCGTGATCGGCAAGCTGGGCGCCGGTGACGTCAACGTCGTCGGCACGGTCGCGCTCGACGGTGCGTCCGTGGCGGGCGGCGACGCGACGATCACGCTGCGCAAGGTGTCCCCGATCGGCAGCGTCGAGCCGGTGATCGACGCGGACATCACCGCGAAGTTGCACCGCGAGGCCGACCGCCTGGTCGCCGACCTCGTGGTCCGGACCGCGCACGTGAAGGTCTCCAGCGATCGCGGTGAACCGCTCAAGCCCGTGGGTGCGCCCGCCGACATGGTGTTCTCGAACGGCGCGCGGGTCGGCAAGCTGTCGACGAAGCACGCGCCGCCCCGGCGCGCCGCGATCGTGGTCAACGTCAAGATCGACACCACGCACATCGAGTCCGAGGAGCTCGACACGGTCATCAAAGGCGAGCTGACGCTGACCGCGGACGCGCAGTCCGTCGGCGTGATCGGGACGATCGAGGCGGATCGCGGCGACCTCGATCTGTTCGGGCGCCGCTATCAGGTCGATCGCGCCCAGATCAACTTCGACGGCACGACGGATCCGCTCCTCGATCTCCAGATCACGCATGACTTTCCCGAGGTCACGCTGATCACCACCGTGCGCGGCCGGCTGTCCAAGCCCGAGCTGAAGATGTCGAGCGATCCGGGCACCTACTCGCAGGATCAGCTCCTCGGATTTCTGCTCGGTGGCGAGCCCAGCGGCGATCCCATGGAGGTCACGGCGCGCGATCCGGCGCGCGACCAGGCGGCCGGCATCGGGACCTCGTTCGTGGCGAACGTGCTCGGTGGCTACGTGAAGAAGGCGTTACCGGTCGACATCGATGTCCTTCGCTACGAGGCCGCGAGCGCCTCGAGCAGCGCGGCGGTGATCGTCGGTTCGTGGCTGACGAGCTCGTTGTTCCTCGCGTTCCGGCGGCGCCTCGGGGCCCGCCCCGACGAGAACGCGGGAGAGGGCCAGGTCGAATACTGGCTGTCGCGCCGCGTCTCGGTCCAGGCCATCGCAGGAGATCGCGGATACGGCGGCATCGATCTGCTGTGGCGCAAACGATACTGACGGCGATGAGCGCGGGCGCACGGCGGCACCTGGGCGCACGCTGGCGGCGACGCGTGTTCCAGGCCTTGCGCTGGCATGGCCGATGCTCCCAAGGGTCGACATGCCCGCGCCGGCTGTCACCGCTCCCGACTCTCCCCTGTCGAGCTCGACGACCTCGTCGTCTCCCCGGATCGTGGCGATCGCGTTCGATTCGTTGCTGCGCGCCCAGGAAGCGATGCTCGCCGCGCTCGGGCTCCAGGAGCAGAAGCAGCTGACCGTGCACGACGCGGTGTTCGTGGATCGCGCAGCCGATGGCTCCGTCGAGATCAGCGAATCGACGGACCCCACCCCGGTCGCCGCCGCGGTTCCATCGAGCCTGTTCGGCGCCCTGGTCGGGACCCTCGTCGCGGGGCCGCTCGGCTTCTTGATCGGCGGCGTGCTCGCCGGCGGCGGCGGGGCGCTCGCGGCGAAGCTGATCGATACGGGAATCCCCGATCGGGTCGTTCACGAGCTCCAGGACCTCACCCGTCCCGGCCAGACGGTGCTCGCCCTGCTGGTGAGCGACATCACCGGAATGGCGGCGATCGAAGAGCTCCGCCGGTTTCAGGGCGCGAAGCTGGTCTACGCCCAGCTCCCCCCGGACGCCCTCCAGCTGGTGCGCCAGGCGCTCGACGATCGCAAATCGTGAGGATCTTGCGCCGTTGAGGCCACAACGCGAGCATCCTCCCCAGGATGTTCCGGTGGCTGTTACTCGGGTGCGCTGCGCTCGCGGCCGTGCTCGGCTGCGGCGGCGCGCCGCGCGCGCATCGGCCCGGCGACGAGTGGCTGGAGTCGATCCGGATCGACGGAAACCGTACGATCGAAGAGGACGATCTCCTGCCGGGGCTCTCGCTCCGTCGCACCGAGGAGGCGGGCAGGGCGCTCGACCCGTACCAGCTCAGCCTCGATACCCAGCGGATCCGCGCCGCTTATCTCCGGCTCGGCTTCTTCGAGGTCCGCGTCACGGCGCGGATCGATCGCCGCGGGGGCGCGCAGCTCGTCGTGTTCTCGATCGTCGAAGGCAAGCGATCGACGACCCAGGTCGAGATCCTCGGCCTCCCCGCCGATCTGCCGTTCGCCCAGGCCCGGGCGCTGATCGAGCTCGACGACGGTGCGCCGTTCGACTACGACCTCTACGACGCCGCGAAGGATCCGCTGTTGTTGTGGCTGCAGGACGCGGGCTATGCGCATGCCCAGCTCGACGCGGCGGTGCTCGCCGATCGGTCCCGCGGGGTCGCGACGGCGCGGTTCGCGATCGACGCGGGCGCGCGCGCGACGTTCGGATCGATCACGGTGACCGGCACGGACGGTGAGCTCGCGAAGGCGATCCTCGGGCGGCTCGCGTTCGCCCAGGGAGACACATACTCGGCGACCGCGCTCGCCGACTCGCTCCGCGCGATCAACGATCTCGGCCGGTTCTCCGCGGTGCGGGTCGAACCGGATCCCACGGCGGGGCCGGTGGTGCCGGTGAAGATCTCCGTCGCGCTCGCGAACCGCCACGAGGTCAAGCTCGGTGGCGGCCTCGGGTACGAGCCGCTCACGTTCGAGCTCCGCGGCCGGATCGGCGGCAGCTACGTCAGCGCGACCCATCCGCTGTGGACCCTCGCCGCCGATCTCCGGCCCGCGCTCACCGTCCACCACGACTTCACGTACCAGCAGCCCAAGGTGCGCGCGCTGGCCACCGCTCACCGGCTCGACTTGTTCGCGCCACGGGTGCGCGGCGAGGTCGAGCTGGGCGCCGACTACCTCACCGTCGAGGCGTACACGTCCACCGGCCCGCGCGCGCGCCTCGGCCTGAGCGCCCCGCTCGGGGCGTTGTGGCTGCAAGGCCGGGTAGGCTGGGTGCTCGAGTACCTCGTGTTCAGCGAGCCCAAGGTGTTCGATCCGACGCTGCAGGAGCTGCGCCTGGATCGGTCGCAGCGGCGCGGCGCGTACGAGCAGTCGATCGTCGCCGACCTGCGCGACGATCAGCTCGAGCCGCATCGCGGGGTCTACGTCGAGGTCCGCGCGAGTGAAGGCACGCAGTTCGCCGGCGGCGCCCTCACGTATCTCCAGCTCACGCCGGAGTTTCGCGGCTACGTTCCGCTCGGCAAGCGCTTGGTGCTCGCGGCGCGGATCCGGGCCGGCGGCATCTACGGGGACGTGCCGGTGACCGAGCGCTACTTCTCCGGTGGCGCCACCTCGCAGCGCGGGTTCTCCGAGCGCCGGCTGTCCCCGACCGTGCCGGGCTCGGTCGACGGCGGGGTCGGCGTGGTCGCGATCGGCGGGGCGGGCCTGCTCGAGACCAGCGTCGAGCTGCGCGTCCCCCTCGGCGAGGTCGAGCTCCCGGTCGGAACCGAGCTGTTCCTCGACGGAGCCGATGTCACGTTGGCGCCGGGTGACCTCGATCCGACCCACCTGCACTGGGCGGCCGGGGTCGGGCTGTGGGCCAAGCTCGGCGGCTTCAAGTTGCGGCTCGACGTGGGGTACCGGCTCAACCGGCGCGGCCCGAACGAGCCCGCGTTCGATACGGGCACGTTTTCGAACTTCGTCGCCCACTTCGGCGTCGGAGACACGTACTGATGCGCCGGGTACGGAGGTGGCTGCGGCGGATCGTCCTCGGGATGGTCGCGGGCGTCGTGGTCGCGGTCGTCGCGGCGTTGATCGTCGTGCACACCCGCTGGGGACGCGAGCTGGTTCGCGCGCAGGTCGAGGCCGCGCTGCGCGGGGCGTTTCCGGGTGGTGCGAAGCTCGGCGCGCTCGAGGGCAGCGTGCTCGGCGAGCTCGTCGTGCGCGATGTGGAGCTGCGCGCGCGTGACGGCTCCCCGCTGGTCAGCATCAAGACCCTGCGGCTCGAGCTCTCGCTGCTCCCCCTGCTCGGGAAGACCGCGCGCATCGACGCGCTGATCGCCGAGGATGTGGTCGCGCACGTCCGGAACCAGCCGGCCGGCGAGCCGGAGCCGGCCGGATCGCCGCTGGCGTGGACCATCGAGCTCCCGCGGATCGAAGTGCACCGGGCCGCGGTCGTGATCGAGACGGCCACCGGCGTCCACCACCTCGACGCGGCCGCGCTCGTCGCGAGCGCGAACGCGCCGGTGGGGTTGCCGCTCACGGCGAGCGCGCTGATCAACGGGACGTGGCGCGAGCGCGCGGCGCCGATCACCGGGGCGGTGGTCGTGCGGGTCCTACGCGGCGACATCAGGATTCCGGCCGCGATGCTCGGCGTCGGCGGGGTCACGATGGTCGCGAGCGATCTGAGGATCGACGAGCCGGCGGGGACCGTGATGATCGCCGCGCCGGCCGCGGCGGTCGAGCAGCTCGCGCCCGGCGTGGACATCACCCACGACGCGTTCGCGACGATCTCGGCCACCCCGGCCACCAGCGGATCCCGGATCACGATCGCCGGCGGTCTCGGTGCATCGAGCATCCACGGCGCGCTGATCGTCGACGTTGCCGCGCTCGCGGCGCGCGGCGTGATCTCGGCCGAACGCATCGATGTCACCGGCATGACGCGCAGCCAGCTCGTCGGCCGCGGCAACGCGGTGGTCGGCTTCGTCGCCGATCGCGCGCGCGTGCGCGGCACCGTGATCGCGAGCGGGGCGTTCGCCGGGGTACCGGCGGGGCACGCGGTGATCGCGTTCGACGCGGCCGGTGATCGTGCGAGCGCGATGATGGTCGGCGCCGGTGATGGAGGCGCGGTGGTGGCCGGGGTGGGCACGGTCCACCGGATCGGGACGCGGATCGAGCTTCCCCGCGCGCGCCTCGTGCTGGCGGTGCGAGATCCGGCCGCCGCCTCCGCCGGCTACGTGAGGGTGACCGGCAGGGTCGGCGCCGACGTCACGGCCACCGGCGCGGTGGTCCCGCTCGCGGTCGATGTCACCGGCACGGTGCGAGGAACCGGGCTCGCGTTCGACGAGCTGGCCGCGAGCTCGGTGGGGGCGCGGTTCTCGGTCCACGCCGCGCGCGCGATCACCGGCACCTCGCACGTCGAGGTCACCGGGGTGACGAGCGCTCGCCGCCCCGTCGGCTCGGTGTCGCTCGACGCGGCGCTGCGCAGCGACGGGAAGATCGACGTCACCGCGCGCGCCACGCCGAGCGCGGCCGGGTTCGTGCTCGATGCGGCCGCGGTGGTCACGCCCGGGGCCGAGACCGAGATCGCGATCGGCCCGCATCAGCTGCTTCTGCCGACGGGCGGGATCTGGGCCGGTCGCGGCGGCCACGTCCACGTCGGGCGCGACCAGATCTCGATCGCCGGGCTGAGCACGGCCAGCGGTGGCGGCCGGCTCGACATCGACGCCACCGTCGGTCGCGGCACGGGGGTGCTGGGCGCCACCGTCACGGCGACGGCGGTCCCAGTCGCGCTCCTCGATCCCGCCTACCGAGGCACCGTGAACGGGAAGCTGGCGATCTCACGCCGGAGCGATCGGTGGACCGGCGGGGGCACGCTCGTCGGTGCCGGCATCGCCTTGTCCAGGGCGGTTCCGCCGATCGATGGCGAGGCGCGCATCACGCTCGCGGGTCGTCGCGTCAAGGTCGACGTCAGCGGCAGAAATCCGAGCCTCGGCGGCGGCCACGTGGCGCTCGAGGTCGATGGCCTCCGCGACGTCACCGATCTCGACGAGTGGAAGGCCGTGTCGCGCGGAGATCTCAAGGTCGTGACGATCGATCTCGATCATCTCGATGCGGCGGTGCTGTCGAACGGCCGCTCGGGCGGCATCATCGACGGCAAGCTCGAGCTCCGCGACGGCGAACCGAGCGGCGGGCTCCGGATCCGTGGCGTGCCGACGCCGGCCGGTCTCGCGGATGGGGACCTCGGGCTGGCGCTCACCGACCCAGGCTTCGTCGATGTGAAGGCGAACGCGAGGATCGGCGCGATCGGCCGCGCGGACCTCGGCGTGCGGATCGAGATCTCTCCACATCCCTTCGATCCAGCGACCTGGAAGCGGCTCGGCACCGGCGTGATCGCGCAGGCGACGGCGACCGCGAAGGACGTCGTGATCGGTCCCGCGCTGTTCGGCGCGTTCGGCGTCCAGGCACCCTATCGCGGGCGAGCCACCGGCGAGCTCGTCGCGTCACCCGGCCTGACCGCGATCCACGCCAGCCTCGACGTGCGCGATCTGCAAGGTGGGCTGATCAGGCGCGGGATCGACGCCCACCTCGAAGGCGACGTGGACGCGAACGGCACGAGGGGCCAGCTGCGCGTCACCGCGAACCAGCAGGCGCTGCTCGACGTCACCGAGGCCCGCACGCCGGTGACCCTCGAGCGCTGGCTCGCGGCACCGCGCAGCGCCCAGGCCGCGCCGGTCGCCGCGAAGGCCGTGATCCCATCGATCGATGCGCGCGAGCTCCTCGCGATCGTCGGCAGGGCCGATCTCGCGAGCGGGACCCTGGCGGGCTCGGTCACGGTCGGTGGGACGCTCCGCACTCCGACCGCGAACGCCGAACTCTCTATCCGAGACGTCAAGGTCAAGCAGCCGATCGCAGGCAAGGTGGTCCCGACCCTCACCGCGCTGCGCGTCGGGGCGAGCTGGGGTGGCGCGACCGGCACGCTGACGATGACGGGGAACGAGTCGAACACGGGCGAGCTCCGGATCGAGCTCCGCGGCCGGCCCGATCAGCTCGCGTCCGTGTTCGGGACCGTGGACGTCGAGCACTTCGAGCTGTCTCCGATCGCCGCGTTCCTGCCGGGCGCGCTCGTCGGCGCGAGCGGCCAGCTCGATGCGGCGCTCACGGTCCGCGGCCTCGACGCGAGCCTCGGGATCGTGCGCGGCGATGTTCGCTTGACCGCGGGGCGGATCCCGCTCGCGCCCAAGCTCGGCACCCTGCGCAACACCGACGCGCGCCTCACGATCGCCGACACGGGCATCACCGCGAAGCTCGACGGCAAGCTCGGCGCCGGCGCGATCCACCTCGACGCGAGCTCCGGGCTCGACGGCGTCACGACCATCCTCCGCGGCAAGGTCACCAAGGTGTCGCCGATCGGCGCCCTGCAGCCGGTGATCAACGCGTCGATCGACGGCACCCTGCAGCGCGCGGGTACCCGGTGGACCGGCACGCTCCACGTCACGAACGCGTCGGTCCTCGTCCCCGAGCAGACCGGCACCAAGCTGCTCGACGCCGCCGAGCCCGCGGATCTGATCTTCGTCGACGTCGGCGTTCCACCACCCCCACCGGTCGCGCGTGCGCCCGAGCATCCGTTCGTCATCGCGGACGTCACGATCGACTCGTCACCGATCGAGATCCCCGATTTCGGCGTGCACGCCTCCGCGAGCGGCAGCGTCACGGTCTCGGTCGGCGAGACGATCGGCATGGACGGCGAGATCGTGCTCGAGCGTGGGGACGCGGACATCTTCGGTCATCGCTACGCCCTCGAGCTCGGCCAGGTGCTGTTCGACGGATCGATCGACCCCGAGTTCAACGTCAAGCTCGTGCACGAGTTCCCCGACGTGACGATGTACGTGCGGCTGTACGGTCGGGCGAGCAATCCCCAGGCGCCGGAGTTCACGAGCAATCCCGGGATCTACACCTCGAGCCAGTTGCTCGGGTTCTTCCTCGGCGGCGAGCCAGGCGGCGATCCCTCGAAGCAGACGCGCGAGGCCGCGACCGGCGCGACCTCGTCGCTGCTGTCGACGGCGCTCGGCAAGCGGATCAAGAAGTACCTGCCGTTCGATCTCCAGGTGCTGCGTTGTAACTCCGGCGGCGGACAGATCACCGCATCGTGCACGGGTGGGACCTGGCTGACCCGCAAGCTGTTCCTGTCGTACAAGCGCAAGATCAACGCGCGGCCCGACGAGAGCAAGGGCGATATCCAGCTCGAGTACGATTGGACGCGGAACTGGTCGATCGAAGCCACGGGCGGCGATCTCAACTACTACGGCGGGGACCTGTTGTGGCGGAAGCGATGGTGAGCTGGCGCGCGGTGACGGCCGCGAGATGCGCCGAGCTACCTGGGGCCGGGGGACTCACCGAGGGCACCCAGCGCACCCAGCGCGAGTCACCTTCAGCGCGCGCTGGAGACTGATGAGCGATTTCCGTCGAGCGCCGTGTGGGCGTATCAGCTCTATGTGTGCTGCGGATTACGTTAGTTACCGTCAAGGATCGCGTCGAGCGCGGCGACCAGGCTCACCAGATCCTGGTGCAGCCCGTGCTGGTCGACGTCGACCTTGAGGTCGTCCGACGCGGCATGCACCGCCTCGGTCATCGAATCGCGGAACTGCGCGAAATTCGGGTTCTCGACCTTCGTGTTGAACCACATCGTCTCGTGGGGTGCGACCAGCGCATCGTCCTTCCACACCCAACCCGAGCTGATGAGCACCTGTCTGAGTTGATGCCAGCGCGCGTCCATCATGATGCGATGAAGCTGCACGCGGCGTGCCCCGCGTTCGCCTACCTGTCGCGCTTGCGACCGAGGAGGCCGCGCACGGCAGAGCGTGCGCCCAGGCGCGGTAGCTGGGCGAGGGCGCGAGCGAGCGCGAGCGCGAGCTGGAGCGGCGAATCGCCGCGCGCCTCGAGCGTCGTGCGCTGACCATGGACGACGTCCTCCATCGCGCCCCGGGCGATCGTCCGCGACCCGTCGCTCCGGATCTCCACGATCAGGCGCGCCACGACCGGTGGCTCGTCCGCGCGCACCACCTCGTCAGGTGGCGCGGTTACGAGCTCCGGCTTCGCGTCTTTCACCTCTCTACCTTAGTACAGTGCGGGCATGTCGGCCCCCGATCTGTCCTCCCTCCGCGACCGCATCGAGGCCGTCGATCGCCAGATCCTCGCGCTGCTGACCGAGCGGCTGAACATCGTCGAGGAGGTCGCGGCCGCCAAGCTCGCGAGCGCCAGCCCGTTCCGCGATCGCGAGCGTGAAGAGCGGCTGCTGCAGCGGCTGCGGGCTCTGGCCACCGCCGCCGGGCTGGATCCGCACCAGGTCGAGCGCATGTATCGCGTGATCATGGACATGTCGGTCGCGCACCAGGAGGCGACCGTCCGCGGCCGCAGCGACGTCCCGCTGCGCATCACGTACCAGGGCGTCGAAGGCAGCTACAGCCACCTCGCCGCGCAGCGCCGCTACGCGGGCCGGCCGGGCGGGGCCCTGCTCGCCGGGCACGACAGCTTTCGCGCCGCCGCGGACGCCGTGCTCGCGGGCACGGCCGATCTCGCGCTGCTGCCGATCGAGAACACCACGGCCGGCAGCATCAACGAGACCTACGATCTGCTGACCCACAGCGCGCTCCACATCACCGGCGAGGTGGTCAGCGCGATCGATCACTGCCTGCTCGCGCTCCCGGGGGTGCCGCTCGGCGAGCTACGCACGGTGATGTCGCATCCGCAGGCGCTCGCGCAGTGCCACGAGTTCTTCACGCGACATCCCGAGCTCGTGCCCCGGGCGGAGCTCGATACCGCCGGCTCGGCGCGCCGCGTCGCCGAAGCGGGTGATCGCACGCTCGCTGCGATCGCGAGCTCCGCGGCCGCGAACCGCTACGGCCTCGAGATCCTCGCGCAAGGGATCCAGTCTGCCGCGGGCAACGCGACGCGCTTCGTCGAGATCGCGCTGCGCCCCGCGCCGCTCGCCGCGGGGACGCCGGCCAAGACCTCCCTCGTGCTCGCGCTCGCCGATCGCCCCGGCGTGCTCGGTGAGATCCTGATGCGGTTCGCCGCGCGCGGGCTGTCCCTGACGAAGCTCGAGTCCCGCCCGATCCCGGAGGCCGCGTTCACCTACCGGTTCTACGCCGACGTGCTCGGCCACGCCGCGAGCGAGCCGTTCGTCGCCGCGCTCGCCGACATCGGCCCGCTCACCACGGAGCTGCGGGTCCTCGGCACGTATCCCGCGGCGGTGTAACGTTCGCGCATGCGTGCCGTTCGCGTCCACGAGCTCACCGGTCCTTCCGCCCTCCGCGTCGATGACGTCCCCGAGCCCGTCGCGGGCGCGGGCCAGGTCCTGATCGACGTCAAGGCGTGCGGCGTCAACTTCCCCGACGTGCTCCTGACGCGCGGGATGTACCAGTTCAAGCCGACCCCGCCGTTCTCGCCCGGCGGTGAGGCCGCGGGCATCGTGCGGGCGGTCGGCGCGGGCGTCACGTCGATCGCCGTCGGAGATCGCGTGGCGGTCACGCTGGTGTACGGCGCCTTCGCCGAGCGGATCGTCGCGCCCGAGCTCTCCGTGGTGAAGCTCCCCGACTCGATCGACTTCGAGATCGGCGCCGCCACGCTGCTGACCTACGCGACCACCTATCACGCGCTCGTCGATCGCGCCGCGCTGCACGCCGGCGAGACGCTGCTCGTGCTCGGCGCGGCGGGCGGCGTCGGGATCGCCGCGGTCGAGCTCGGCAGGCTGCTCGGCGCCCGCGTGATCGCCGCGGCCTCGACCGACGAGAAGCTCGCGTTCTGCCGCGATCATGGCGCCGCCGAGGTGATCAACTACGCGCGCGAGGATCTCAAGGATCGGATCAAGGCGCTCACCGGCGGCAACGGCGTCGACGTCATCTACGATCCGGTGGGTGGCGCGCTCGCCGAGCCGGCGCTGCGAGGGATCGCCTGGCAGGGCCGTTACCTCGTGGTCGGGTTCGCCTCGGGAGAGATCCCGAAGATCCCGCTCAACCTCGTGCTGCTCAAGGGCTGTCAGATCGTCGGGGTGTTCTGGGGCTCGTTCGCGACGCGCGATCCGGCCAGGAACCGCGCGCACGCGGCGCAGATCTTCGCGTGGGTCGCCGATGGCAAGCTCGCGCCCGCGATCGACTCGGTGATGCCGTTCGCCGAGGCTGCTGCCGCCCTCGCGCGGCTCGATCGGCGCGCCGTGATGGGCAAGCTCGTGCTGACCCCTTGATCTAGGGCGTCCCCAGGTATCTCGCGAGGATCTGTTGCCAGTCCTCGGTGCCGATCAGCTGGAGCATCGCGAGGTTCACCTGTTCGCGTAGCGGACTGCACTGGCGCAGGCCGAACGCGTAGCCGTGGTTATCGAACGTGCCGTCGAGCACGACGAGCTTGGCGTCGGCCTTCGCGCGCACCTGGTACTGCAGGATCGGCGCCTCGAACACGACGGCGTCGACCTCGCCGGCGGCGAGTCCGTCGACGAGCGCGGCCACGTCCTGGTAGCTCCTCGACGAGATCCGGCGCGCGGAGAGGTACCTCTTGCCCTGGCTCGGCTCGACCGTGCCGACCTTGACCTTGGGCAGATCGCCGGGGCCCGACACTGCCGACGACAGCTGGGTGACGGTGAGCGCCGAGGCGATCGCCGCGGTGAAGCTCGAGATGATGATGATCGCGGCGAACATCCAGATCAGCCCGAGGATCCGCCCGAGCACCGTGATCGGCGCCTTGTCGCCGTAGCCGACGGTGGTCATCGTGACCGCCGACCACCACAGGCCGGCACCGATGCCCCGCGCGGCACCGCCGCCGAACTGCGCTTCGTTTCGCCGGCGCTCGACCAGCCACATCACGACCCCCACGGCGAGCAGCACCGCGAACAGGGCCGCGATCAGCTTGGCGAACTTCGCGGTGAAGATCGCGGCGAGGGTCGCGGCGAGCCCGCCGTCGTCCCTCGGCGCGACCGCGATCGCGAGCCCGGTCGAGTAGAACGCGTGGGTCAGATCCAGCTGCGCTTCGCGCTCCGCGACCACGTTGAGCGAGATGAACGCGTCGAGCGCGGCCAGCTTGGCTGGATCCGCGAGGTCCTTGATCGCGAGCTCGCGGATCTCGTAATCGAGCCCGAGCCGTCCGGCGACCTTCGCCCACAGGTCGATGCTGATCCCGCCCCACGTGCCATCCGTGTTCTTGATGATGAACGGCGCGATGGGCACGGTTCCGACCACGAGCTTGTGGGGCTCGGTCGCCGCCGGGCACGGCGCCGGCGAGAGCACCGGTTGGGCCACCGCCGCCGCGGCAGCGAGCATCACGAACACCACGGACACCACCAGGGCGCGCATGGTGCGTGCGTACTCCGGGGCCCGACCGAAAAGCCAGCGCGACTTGATCCGGGCTATCGGATCCCGCAAGCGGCGGCGCCGCCGTCGAGACCCTTCTTGAACGAGCTCGAGCGCTGCGCCGCGGAGCCGTGCGTCCAGGTCTCGGGCTGGACGCGGCCCTGGGTCTTGCGCTGGATCGTGTCATCGCCGATCTGCGCCGCGGCGTTGAGGGCCTCGTCGATGTCGCCGACCTCGAGCAGGTCGCGGCGATTGGCGTCCTTCGCCCACGCGCCGGCGAGGCAATCTGCCTGGAGCTCGATCTCGATCTGATCGACCTCGCCGCGACCGAGCAGGCCGCGCAGGTTCTGAACGTGGTGACCGACCTCGTGGGCGATCACGTACGCCTGCGCGAAGTCGCCCGGCGCGCCGAACCGTTGCTTGAGCATCTCGTAGAACGCGAGGTCGATGTAGACCTTCTTGTCGAGCGGGCAATAGAACGGACCGACCGCGGCGGTCGCCGTGCCGCACGCCGAGTTGATCGAATCGCTGAACAGCGTCAGCCGCGCGGGCTGGTAGTCCGGCAGCTGCCGGCTCCACGTGTCCTGAACATCGTCGAGGACGAACCCGACGAAGCGGGACAGCTCGTCCCGCTGGCCTGCGCGAGGCGTGTGCTGCTCGGCCTGTTGCGCCGGCTCGCCCCCGCCGGTGCACACGCCGCCATAGGTCGTGGCGCCGACCACGAGCAACGCGACGAGGATGCCTTTCCAGCCGAACCGGCTCGCGAACGCGAGGATGCTTCCGATCGGTACACCACCGCCCATCCCGCGTGCGGGCCCTTCGCCACGGCGGTCGTCGACGTTGTTGCTCTCGTGTCCGCGGTCCCAGCGCATGGCGCGAGTATATGCAAGCAGCCGGCCACCGGGGCTGCGCTACGGATCCCGGCGAGCCCGCTGATCCAGCCAGTCGAGGATCGCGAGCGCTTTCTTGCCGCCGAGTGCGCGGTCCTCTCGGTCGTGATCGCCGCCCTTCACGAGATCCCAGACGAACTCTTGCTTGCAGCCGCGGTCTTGCCGATCGCCGCCGAGACCGCGGGTGCATCCCCGAGGCGCGCGACGACGAACGCGTAGAGCGCCGCCGCGTCGAACGTGTGCCGGACCGAGACCCGCCAGCCGATCTGCGCGAAGTGGTCCGCCTCGATCTCGGCGAGCGTCTCGCCCCAGTACTGCGAGGACATGGGCACGAGCCCGTCGTTCGCGCCGGCGACCCGCCGGAGGTAGGCGTGCGCGGGGGCGAGGGGCAGCGGGATCACGCTGTTCGGCCGCTGCATGCCGCCGACCACGCATGCGTAGCGCACGCCCGGCACGTCGAGGACCTCGCGATTGAACCGTTCGAGCGACGCGGTGCTCAGCCACTCGAGCGCCTCGGTGGTGATGCCGAGGGCGCGGGCGATCTTGCGCGCACCGCCGAACGCCCCGCGCAGCATGAGGTCTGCGATCGGGGTTCCGTGATGCGGCGTGCCGACCGTGACCAGCGAGCGCACGCGCCTGGCGAGGCCGAGCTGGGCGAGGGCATATCGCGCGTCGAGCCCGCCGAGGCTGTGCGCGATCAGATCGATCCGGTCGTGCGGCAGGGCCTCGATCGCCGCGACCAGCTGCTTCGCGCGGTCCGGCACCGACGCGGCACGCGGCAGCCTCACGGCGTGGGCGTGGCATCCGAGCGAGCCGAGCGTCTTCGCGATCCCGCGGAAGTAGTCGAACCGCGCGCCGGGCAGGCCGATCCGGTCGAACCCGAACAGGCCGTGGACCAGCACGACCGGCAACGGCGGGCCGCGCTCGACCGGCCCCGGCACCGGGACCACCCCGCCAAACGGCAGCTTGCCTTCGAGCGCAGCCTCGACCTCACCCGGCGAGATCGGTCGGATCGGCCAGCGCACGCCGACCACGGCGACGAGCATCAGCCCGGCGAGCAACGCGATGACGAGGATCGTCAACACGACGTCGTGAGCGTGCCACGTCTGGCCCTCCGAGGGTGAGTCAGTGGATGCCCGCTCCTGTCATGCGTTCGCGAGGCCGGACTCATGGCGAGCGTGCTCGCGCGGCCGCCCATCGCGCGCGCGACCTGCTCGCGGTGCGGCAGTTTGTCGCGCAGATCGGCTCGCGACGCGCAGCGCCGGCCGCGAACATTTGCCGCACGCGAATCGTCGACGCGTCCGGCGATAACGGCATCGGAGCATCACCGCGCATGCGCATCGCTGCGACGACACGCCACCCCAAGAATTCACCGCCCAACCTTGCGGAATGGTGGCCAGTAATGGTTCAAAGGCCGCGCGCGCGCGCTCGTGGTTAGGCGCGCAACAACGCAGGAACCTCAATGCCGCGTTTCACATTCCCTGAATGGACCGAGACACTCAAGAAGTGGATCAGCCTGCTGGCGCTGGGTGCCCCGGTGTATCTCGTCGCGCTCGTCGCATATGGCGTGACGCCCGAGGCGATCCGGATCGGCTACCAGCCGGACCAGCCGGTCCCCTATAGCCACGCGCTTCACGTGGGCGAGCTCGGGCTCGATTGCCGGTACTGCCACTCGACCGTCGAGCGCGCAGGCAAGGCCGCGGTGCCGCCGGCGGCGACCTGCATGAACTGTCACTCGACCGTGAAGAAGGACTCCGACGTCCTCCAGCCGGTGCGAGCGGCGTTCGCCGAGAACGAGCCGCTGCACTGGACCCGGGTCCACGATCTGCCCGACTACGTTTACTTCAACCACTCCGCGCACGTGAACGCGTCGATCGGCTGCGAGTCGTGTCACGGCCGCATCGATCAGATGGTCAAGGTCTACCAGGCCAAGCCGCTGACGATGGAGTGGTGCATCAACTGCCACCGCGATCCCGAGCCGCACCTTCGCAAGTCGAGCGAAGTGACGACGATGGGCTACACGCCGGCGCAGGGCGAAGGGCACAGCGTGAAGCAGGCCAACAACGTCAACCCGCCCACCAACTGCTCGACCTGTCATCGCTGAGGAGCCCCAGGATGTCTGCCAAAGAACACGACGAGCTCCGCGACGACGATCACCACGAGCACGGCGGCGATCACGATCACGTTCATCCATCCGACGCGGTCGTCGAGGCGCTGCCGCCGACGCCCCAGCACGGGTTCTGGCGCTCGATGCGCGAGCTCGAGGGCAAGGCGGCGTTCCAGACCGATCGCAGCGACAAGGAGTTCCCGACCGCGCCCGACCGCGCGATCGACCCGCTGCATCGCCGCAACTTCTTCCAGCTGATGGGCGCGTCGATGGCGCTCGCCGGCGTCGGCGCGTGCCGGCGTTACGAGAAGGAAGAGATCGTCCCGCTCGCGCGCCGTCCCGAGGACCAGACCCCGGGGATCACCCAGCAGTACGCGACCGCGTTCGAGCTCGGCGGTGCCGGCCACGCGCTGGTCGCGACCGCGTTCGAGGGCCGTCCGATCAAGCTCGACGGTAACCCCGAGCATCCGTTCGCCAGCGGCGGCGTCGTCACCGACACCGCGAGCCACGCCGGCTCTTCGACGTTCGTCCAGGCTGCGATCCTCCACCTCTACGATCCGGATCGCTCGCAGAACCCGACCTCGGGTGGCAAGGGCGCGTCGATGGACGGCTTCCGCGCGCAGCTGCCCGAGCTCCGCAAGGTGCTCGCGCAGGCGCGCATCCTGAGCGAGGCGTCGTCGTCGCCGACGGTGCAGAACCTCAAGGCGCAGCTGCTCGCGAAGTACCCGGGGCTTTCGTGGCACGAGTACGAGGCGCTGTCGTGGGACAACGAGCGCGTCGGCACGAAGCTCGCGTTCGGTCGCTCGGTGCGCCCGCTCGCGCACCTCGATCGCGCCGAGACGATCGTCACGATCGACTGCGACCTGTTCGTCGAGCATCCCGCGGCGATGCGGTACAGCCGCGACTTCGCGCGCAGCCGCAAGCTCAACGGCTGGCTCGGCATGGGCAAGATGAACCGGCTGTGGTCGGTCGAGAGCACCTTCACCAACACCGGCGCGATGGCCGATCATCGCCTCCCGCTGCGCTCCGAGTTCGGCTTGCCGTTCGCGATGGCGCTCGACGCCGCGGTCGGCACCGGCGCCGCCCCGGCCTCGGAGTTCCTCAAAGAGAAGAAGATCGCCCAGTTCATCACGGTGCTCGCCGAGGAGCTCAAGGCGAATCGCGGCCGCGCGGTCGTGATCGCGGGTCGGCGCCAGCCGCCCGAGGTCCACGCGATCGTCGCGAAGATCAACCAGGCGCTCGGCGCCGTTGGCACCACGATCGATTATCTCGAAGATCCGGACGCCGAGCGTCCTCCGCACCTCGCCTCGATCAGCGCGCTCGCTCGCGACATGGCGGCCGGCCGCGTGCCGACGCTGATCATCATCGGCGGCAACCCCGTCTACGACGCACCCGCCGATCTCGACTTCGCGGGTGCGCTCGCGCGGGTCCAGACCTCGATCCACCTGCACGAGTACCAGAACGAGACCTCGCAGAAGTCCACCTGGCACGTGCCGAAGGCGCACTTCCTCGAGTCGTGGGGCGACGTCCGGACCTGGGACGGCACGATCAGCGTCGCGCAGCCGTTGCTCGCGCCGATGTTCGGCGGCGTGTCGACGGCGGAGCTGATCTCGATGCTGCTCGGCGAGGATCAGACGGGCGATCAGCTCGTCCGCGCCACGCACGACAAGCTCGGGATCAACTCGAACTGGCGGCAGAGCGTGCACGACGGGTTCGTGCCGAACACGCAGCTCCCGGTCGCGCAGGTCACCTACGGCGGCTACCAGGCGCCGGCGCCGACCACGAGCCAGCTCGGTGGGAGCAAGCGCCCGAACGGGGACCTCGAGGTCGCGTTCGCGATGTCGCCGTTCGCGTACGACGGCCGCTACGCGAACAACGCGTGGCTGCAGGAGACGCCGGACTTCCTCACCAAGGTCACCTGGGACAACTACGCGCTCGTCGGTCCCGAGACCGCCGAGTACCTCAAGCTCGCGAACGACACGATCATCAAGGTCAAGGTCGGCGATCGCGAGCTCGAGCTGCCTTGCTACACGATCCCCGGTCAGGCGCGGTACTCGATCGGGCTGGTCCTCGGTGGTGGCCGCACGGCCGCAGGTCGCGTCGGTGGTCAGGGTGGTCGCACCGTCGGCGTCGATACCAACAAGCTCCGGCTCACCACCGGGTTTGACATCGCGCTCAAGGCGACCGTCACCCCGACTGGTAGGCCCTACGAGCTCGCGAGCATTCAGGAGCACTGGGACATCCGCTCCGGGATCAAGCCGTCCGTCACCCAGGAGGGCATCGCCGAGCGCCTGCCCGAGCTGATCCGGCAGACCACGGCGAAGACGCTCAACGAGAACAAGACGTGGGTCGCCGAAGAGTCCAGCGAGGAGTTCTTCAACGACCTGTCGAACGCAGGTAACC
>WBZN01001002.1_pt1 | contig 18087 bp, 13 predicted proteins | sample 5204281 | NCBI WGS metagenome assembly WBZN01 (sample SAMN12344347, study PRJNA552823) | activated sludge metagenome | biome: Activated sludge suspended growth; feature: Nitrification reactor; material: Wastewater; isolation source: activated sludge from nitrification reactor of wastewater...
TATGACAGGCTGCTCGCCTGCATCTATGTCGTAGACAACGTCTGGGCGAGCCGGTTCCGCTTCATGGCTAGCGTCAGCCACGAAGGAATGACTACCGGCATCGTCGTCGAAACCGGACATATCGTCCAGACCGATATCTGCATATAGAGATTCACCCAGTGGCACTTCCATGCCATGGATGCTTCCTTCTCTTATGTCTTCCTCTTCGTCGTCAACGGGATGAATTTTTCGCACTTTAGTATCTTGAGCCTGGGCTGGATCTGGCGGGGTCAATGCCTCGAATTCGCCGGTTATGGAGCCTGGAGAACTTTTACCCTTTTGCAAAAAACGGGCAGCCAGTATGCCGAAGGATTTCTTCGGCGCATCGTTTTCATCCTCTCCACCGGTCTGGGCTGATTCTTCGTCAACCTTATCGTCGGCCAATGTTCCCCCGTACCTATTGCAGTGCATGGCAGCCGCTGAGTTCAGTGTCAGCGGTACACAGTTTACTAATACCACCATTCGTTGTGTACAAACCGTACAACTTGGTTTCTTGGATTTATTGAGGGTTTTCTACTGGCAACGTCACCACTGCAACTTTTATCAAACAGAAGTCGTCCGAACGGCAGTAGTTTAAGGAGGATGGGCTGATGGAGTTTCTAGTTCGACTAATTTTGAAGGCGCTTGCCTTTGTCTTTCTGTTGCCGATGCTTGGTGGCATAGACTTTCATGGCAACTTCGTCTCCGCAGTATGTCTCGCCATCGTCTTCAGTCTCATGCTCTGGGGCGTCGAAGTCGGAGCCATGGCGCTCAGTGCCTACCTGACCGTAATGACATTTGGATTAGCCTTATTGGCATTAATTCCCATGTGGCTGCTTGGTTTCTGGTTGCTTCCAGCTTTCGCCTTGAAGCTTGTAGCTGATTTCCTGCCTCAATATCTGACAGTCGCTGGTTGGGGACCGGCAATATTAGGCGGTCTGTTAATGATGGTCGTTAGCCTTGTCACAGGCGGCGTCACCGATGCTATGAAGGCACGCCAGCAAACCGTCTAACAGCAAATCTAGCTAACTAATTTATTGAAGGAGCAACTATGCGCACCAAGCAATCAGCAAAATTCGCCACTCTCGCAGTGTTGTCTGCGCTCCTGACGACCGGTTCGGCAGCCCTGGCGGAGAGTGAAGCCGGTTTGCAAGCCCAGTCTCAGTCGTCGACGCAGAACGCGGCACAGTCCTCACGTGAGACCGGCACATCAAGCTCGTCGCAGAACAATTCACAGTCTGCAAATCAGCAAACCAGTCAAGCAGTGACACGCAACAACTCGAGCGGAACTTCCGAGGCGATAGGCGGACCAGTAGGTTCAATTCGCCCTGCTCAAATGTCAGGCACAAACACGATAAATCCCGCGCGTAATTCCGCCTCAAACAGCGGCATGAATGTGTCAACGTCGAGCCATGTTCCGCATGCCCAAACTAGATCGTATGCTGGCGGTCGACGCAACAAGCGGTCGTTCAGCAATGCCTACATGCAGAGAACGATCAGGCAAGCTGCAATTACAAAGTGAGAGCCCCGCCAGGCAGTCAGCAAAATCGATCACGGTACTGCCGCTGGTCGATTTTGTTTTAGGATATCATTGCCAGACCTCGCGAGAATTTAGAAAATGCCCGCAAAAAAAGTAACTGTTGAACTTCTGAACGAGCGCAGCAAGGGACGTCTACCTGGTTTAATCGGAGTGGAAGTGACTTCGATTTCGCCAGGGAAATTGAGGAGTGTACTTAAATTGCGCGATGAGCTGTTGGCTCCGAACGGCTACTTACATGCAGCGTCGGTTGTCGCGCTAGCAGACACCAGTTGCGGCTACGGGTCCGTGGCGAATCTTCCACCAGGAGCGACTGGATTTACAACCATCGAACTGAAAAGCAATTTTATCGGCACCGCACGCAGTGGCTCAATCAGTTGTGAGGCGATGTTGGTTCACGGCGGAAAGGGCACACAAGTCTGGGACGCAGTGGTAACCAGTGAAGAAACAGGCAAACCAATCTGTTATTTTCGGTGCACTCAGATGATCCTTTACCCAATCATCAACAAGCGCAAATAGGCTTATCGCTGTGCTTGCTGAAACGCTTCCCAGGACTTTACTAGCGATTGGGGCGCCTTGTTCTTCGAGTCATAAACCAACAAGACGTTTGTCAGTGGTCGTCCGGCCGGAACAACGATATTGCCATTGTAGGCTAATGATCGCGACGCTCCACCGTCGAGATTCATCGCCTCGGCGCAACCGAGTTCTTTCATAAGTCTGGCTTCTTCGGTAAGAGACAATCCATTCATAAACGTGCAGAGGATAAGCTGATCGCCAGACGCGTTAAATCCAAGAGCACAGCGTGATCCGATGCCGAGCACGTGTGGATCAGCGAAGCCCTCTTTTTCCGCGTAGATACACACTTCACCCTCTTTTAAAAGACGGGGACCGCATGTCAGGGAAAACCACTGTTCGCCCCAATTTGGAATTTCTTCCGTTCTAGCCGTGACCATCACCGGTCGATTAGCCCGTGTCAAACCAAATGTGGTGCCATAGTCTTCCCAGGGGCTGTATTTCAAAAATCTGCCACCCGATACCATGTTTCCCATGACGCGTTTTTGCTCGTCTTTACTGAAAAACGTGCCGTTCATCACTACACTGGCGTGAGCTTTCTTGACCAGTGATTCGAATGCCTCATCGCCATGACTTATGTCTTTGTCGTTGGCAAGGAAAGCATTGTTCGCTAACCCTATTCCAATGAAGGTTTCAGGGTCCTTCAGATCAATAATCGTTTCGTACACCGGAACGTGCGACACGGTCTTTTTGACAAACTTGACTGGTTTTCCATGCTTAACAACTTTTGGAATTTTTGGAAGCGATGGTGAAGCAAAAGGTGGTGCCGGCATCATTGCGAGCTTTTCTCTTTCGTCTTGATCCGGCTCAGTTGATGTTTTGTTGGTTACTGGCGCATGGCTAGGCTTTCTAGATTCCTCTGAAGGATACTCGGACCAGTTCTCTGTAGCGGTCGAAGGCACATGCCCGGGTGACGCTTTTTTGACAGACATCTTCTGCGAAACGAATGAACCAGTGTCATGCAAAAGTGCGGCCAGTGTCGCCAGGCTTTCCTTCTTGAATGACGTGGATGATTGGCTCCAGGCAAAAACAAGTGCTGTCACCAGACCGGCAAAAAGGAGAAATCCAGTGATGCTACCGGCTATCTGTTCAATCTTATTTTTCTGGTCAGTCATTTGTTTGGATAAAGCGATCCCTTGTCATCACTTTATCATCGCGTAAAAAGCTGGTTGGCGTGGCCGAAGTCCGGCTGCCAGCCTAAAATAGGTCGAAAATTTTGTTGAAAAATTTTTTCAATCTGAATTTTTTCTTTGCTTTGTGTTCGACGACTGGAGCTCGATTTGCGTGATGAACAGGCGTTGTTCCAAAATTCTTCTGCAACGGTGGAGCAACTGGCGGCATTTCCGCTTCTCCATTAATTGGCGGTGCAAGAGGAATTGCAGAGGATGTTTGATTTTCACCATTAATCACATTGGTTATGTTGTCGAAAATACCTGCTGGCTGTGGCAGGAAGTGAATCTGGTCGATTTCTTCAGCCAGGGGCGTTTGTGGCGCAACGAATTGGCCGGCTGGCGTAGGGTGTGACTTATAGTATGCTTTCATATAGTTTTGCCAGATGCCGGCCATTATAGTGCCACCCGTCACCTGATTTCCGGAGATGGAAGCGTTTTTATCGTTCCCACCCCATACGGCTGTGACCGTGTCGGGGGTGAATCCGACAAACCAAATATCACGGGCACCATCAGCAGTGCCGGTTTTGCCGGCAACCGGTCTGTCGAAAAGACGCGCTTGTGAGCCTGTGCCTTTCTGAACTACGTCTTGCATTGCATCTACGAGTTCTGCGACCGGTTCTGGCTCGAAAACCCGTGTCGACTCAGGAGCGTATCGATGCAAAACGCTTTTGTCTTTGCTTTCCACGCGACGTATAAAACTCGCGGTCATTCGTACACCTGATCTGGCGAGAGTTGCGTAACTGTTCGCCATATCCAGCGGAGACACCGCCGAGGCGCCCAGGCCGACCGCAAGCGTTGGTTCCAATTTTGAGGTGATACCAGCCTTCGCAGCCGTATCTACGACCTTTTCCGGCGTAACTGCCTGAGTCACTCGAACCGCGCAGGTGTTTCGTGACAGTGCGAGAGCCTTGCGTATCGTGATCGGTCCCAGATATCTTCCGTCGAAATTCTTCGGTGTGTAAGCCGTTTGCCCGGGAATATCGATGGCCAGGGGGGCATCATATATGGTGGTTTCAGGTTTGAGAATTCCAGTCTCTAATCCCGTCAAATACACGAATGGTTTGAATGCGGAGCCTGCGGTGTGAATGCCTGTAGCTCTGTTCCATGGACTCTTGTCATAACTTCCGACGCCTCCGACCATAGAAAGAACAGCGCCGTCTTTGACAGAGATTGAGACTAACGCGCCCTGAGAAACACCTGCCGGCGCCTTTCTGATTCCATCTGTGAGACATCGATCGGCGATGATCTGCGCGGTCGTATCCAGGTTCGTGAAGACTCTGGTGCCTTTGTTCCACAAGTCATCGTCTGAGTACTTCTCCTGTTTGAGGAGAGCGACAACGTAGTTCAAATAGTATGCGTAGTGTTCGGGCTTTGTTTCTGCGCCCTTAAACACGAGCTTTTCAGCTTTCGCTTTTGCAGCCGCCTCTTTTGTGATGTAGTGGACCTCCACCATGTTGTCCAGCACCTCGTGCTGTCTTAGCATCGCGTCTGCTTTGTGTGTGCTCAGCCTTGTGGGGGCGTTGACGATGCCAGCCAGGTACGCGGACTGAGCCAGGTCAAGGTCAGAAGCATGTTTTGCGAAATAACGCTGCGCTGCCGATTCGATGCCCCACGTGCCGCGCCCGAAATAGACAAAATTTAAATAGGACTCGAGAATTTTGTCTTTCGGATAATGTTGACTGAGTTCAATTGCCTTGACTGCTTCCTTGATCTTGACCAGGAATGTGCGTTTACTACCGCCCGAATACAAGTTTTTCACGAGCTGCTGAGTGATGGTCGAACCGCCTTGCACCACGTGACCAGCTCTGGCATTAGCTAATGAAGCGCGCACGATGCTTTCGACATTCACACCGGGATGTTGATAAAAGTCGCGATCTTCAGTCGCTATCAAGGCTTGTTGGAAGCTCTTAGCAATTTTCGAAAGCGGCACAGGTGAATATTCTTTGTCCGGTAAGAGCGTGCAGATTGGTCGGTCTTGCCTGTCGAAAAACTTCAAGCCCACATTCTCGTCAGGCAAACTGACCGCATTCCAGTCGTGGAACTCCTTCCAGGCAAAACCAAAGGCGTTCAGGGCGATGGCTCCAATTGCAACCGCTCCAATGATGATCATCTTTTTTCGAGCCTGACGCGGGCGCGGCGGATCTGATTGTTCGCTGGCTGGCTGTGGTAAGTGGGTTAGCAATTTTGCACCATCGTTGCTCAGTCCGATGGACGTCGGGTGGTCCTGGTAGGTTCCAACTCAACAAGCACATGTCAGGCGGCACAATTGTCCACAATCAATTGTTTCGTTCGGCGGCTTTCAATAAGATGAGCATGAAGACCCTGCAACGGTTTCCCCAATGAAAGCAAATCTCGAAATTCCGACAGAGTTCATCGAACGAAGTAAGCCTCTGCGAGACGATGTTCGGCTGCTGGGAAACATACTGGGCGACACGATCATTCGCTTTGATGGCAAAGAGGTTTTTGCGTGCGTTGAGAAATTTCGCAGTCTGTTCAAGCGCATTCATGAGAGCAACGACGCCGGTGCCAAAGTCGAGCTGCAGCAACTGATTGCCAGCGTTGATGCTGATACCGCCAATAAAGTGATCAAAGCATTCTTGACCTATTTCGACCTGACTAATATTGCTGAGCAAAATCATCGACGCCGTCGAAGAGCAATCGCAGAATCTTCGGGCAGCGCCAGGTCTCAGGATGGTTCCCTGGCTGAATTGTTCGAACATCTTCCTGGTCAAGAAAGAGAACGAGTGGCTCAGCTGCTCAAAGAAATTGACATTCAGGTGGTGTTTACAGCGCATCCGACTGAAATCACAAGGCGCACCGTTTTGCTGCATCAGCTCGAATTGGCAGGCTATTTGAGCAAACGTGACCATCCGCCGCTGACAAGAAAAGAGAGCGCGCAGATCGAGCGAGGTCTGCGAGGTGTCGTTGAATCACTCTGGTTGACCGACAGCATCGTTTATTTCAAACCGGCAGTGATGGACGAAGTGAGATACGGACTTTATCACTTCGAGCACGTTGTCATGGATGCAATCGTGGATGTGCACGAAGATTTGCAGGCGAGGCTAGAGAGCAGCGAGGCTGAACTGCCACAGAGCTTCATCACTTTTGGTTCGTGGATCGGCGGGGATAGAGACGGAAATCCTTTTGTCACGCCTGAAGTCACCAGACAAACTATGGCTTATCATCGTTCCATTATTCTTAACAGGTATCTTTCTCAGCTGGAAATTATTTTCGGACATCTCAGCCAATCTGATAACTGGGTTGATTCGTCCAACGAGGTGCGCCAGTCGCTAGCGCAAGATCGAGAAGTCATGCCTGACATACAGCGCAGGATCGAAGGACGTTATACGTTCGAGCCGTTTCGCCAGAAACTTTTATTCATTCAGGAGAGATTACGCAATACAGTAAGTGGTGCAAACAAAGCTATTGCATACAACAATCCGTCTGAGCTCAGGCATGATTTGCAGATTCAGCTCGATGCTCTTGTGGCAGCAGGTTGCGATGCCAGTCTCGAAAGTTTGCGCAGATTGATCTACAGCATCGATATTTTTGGATTCCATCTCGCCAAGCTCGATCTGCGTCAGCACAGTGCCAGGCACAGAGCTGCTCTTGAAGAAATTGTCGAAGTCCTGGACTTGATTCCCGGCGGTTACAAAAGTCTGAGCGAAGATGAGAAACAGCTCTGGTTGACGAAAGAAATCTCGAACAGACGCCCTATGCTTCCTGCTGACTCACGCTTTTCCGAGCTGACAAACGAAACGATTGAAGTTTTCCGAACGATGACAGAGTGTCAGGATCGATACGGCAAAGCTGCGGTCGATACCTACATCGTCAGTATGACTCAAGATGTGAGCGATCTGCTTACTGTTCTGTTATTTGCAAAAGAAGCAGGGCTTTACGATCTCAAATTCCATCCGCAGAGAAAAATTAGCGTTGTGCCTCTTTTTGAAACAATCGACGATTTGCAGCGCGCACCGAAGATGCTCAGTTTGCTCCTGGAGAACAAGGCGTACCGTGAGTATCTGCAAAATATGGACAATCTGCAAGAAATAATGATTGGCTATTCAGACAGCGGCAAAGATGGTGGCATCGTCACATCTAACTGGGAGCTGTACAAAGCCCAGAAACAGCTCGTCGAGATGGGAAGTAAGCTTGGTATAAAACTGAGGCTTTTCCACGGACGTGGTGGCACAATCGGACGTGGCGGTGGACCCACTCATGCCGCCATTCTGGCACAACCACCAGGTACGGTGGCAGGAAGAATCAAAATCACTGAGCAAGGCGAAGTGATCGCGTCCAAGTATGCGCTGCACGATATCGCTGTCAGGAATTTTGACAGACTTGCTGCAGCGGTTGTCGAAGCCAGTGTGCACAACGTGGACCATCAACTCAAAGAATTTGACCGCGAGGAATGGCTCACATTCATGGAACGGTTTTCAAAACTGGCTTTTGATGCGTATCGCGATTTGGTATATGGTGATTCATCTTTTGTAGATTTCTTTCAACAAACAACGCCTATTAACGAGTTGGCTCAATTGAGGTTGGGGTCTCGACCAACGCGCCGAACTCAGGGCAGTAACTCGATTAGCGATCTGCGCGCCATTCCCTGGGTGTTCGCCTGGACACAATCGCGCTACATGCTACCGGCCTGGTTTGGCTTTGGAACAGCCTTTGAAACGATTACAAAGGATTCTGAGAATCTTAAATTGATGCAACTGTTGTACCAGAAATGGCCGTTTTTCAAAGGACTGGTGTCAAAAATTGAAAACGCCCTCGCAGTTGCCGATTTCAGTATCGCCAAATACTATGCCGATGAACTCGTTGACGACTCGCTCCGCGAGCGCTATTTCCCTCGCATTGAAGCCGCCTACGAACTCTCCAAAAAGGCTGTGCTGGCGATATCTCAAAAGAAAGTCTTGAACGAGGATGTGCCTTATCTGCGCCATTCGATCGAGTTGCGAAATCCTTACGTCGATCCGCTCAGCTACATGCAAGTGCGGTTCTTGAAAGAGTTACGCTCGCGCCGAGGAAGCGCAGAGGTTGCCGACAAGAGCGACAATTCGTCGGGCAAGCGCGATATGTTGCTCGAAACCGTGTTGATGACGATCAACGGAGTCGCTGAAGGTCTTCAAAATACAGGTTAAGCGCGAAGCAGCGTTGATGGAAAAATGTCGGGAGAATGGTGCCAGTCGCGGCTGTTCTCGCGGGCAATTTTTGCTCTTTCGAGCAACGGTTCGGCCTCGCCGCCGCGGCTGTTAGCCTTGAGAAATTCGGCGTAACTTGTCAGACATTCAGCCAGCCTGGGCAAGTTGCTGCGATACTCCAGACCTTCGACAGCTTCTTTGTATGCCTTTTCGGCTTCGGCGGTTTTGCCTTGCGCTTGAAACAACATCGCCAACTCATATTTGAACTCTTCCAGCGGTCCCAGCGGAGAGTCGATATGTTTCAAAGCCTTCGTCAGTGTTTTTTCTGCGTCAGCTTGTTTGTCCAACTTGCTCTGCACCATTCCCAATCTTTGAATGTTCAAAAGGGTGGTGCGGTGTTCGCCGCTCAGAGTCTTTTCGCTGATTTCCAGTGCCCGAGCCGCAAACGGCTCTGCTTCAGCATACTTCTTTTGCAGAATAAAGAGGTCAGCCAGATGTTGACAGAAAGGAACGAGCAGTCCGTGTCCTGCATAAAGAGCCTTTTCAGCCATCGCCAGGGCGCCCGTCAAAGTTCGTTCAGCTTCATCGTACTTGCCGAGTGCAATCTGAACAGCGCCAAGTTCATCGAGAATCTGGGCAACGCTGGCGTCTTCACCAAGCGCCTTCTCGCGGCGTTTGGCAGCTTGTTCGAAAAGACTGGCTGCGTTAGAAAATTGACGTTTGCTTGCTGCCTTGCGCGCCTGATCGACGAGCGCTTCAGATTCGTATAAGTCGGTAGTTGTCATAATGCACCATGGCGTTCTGTACCCACACTATGATACATGAGGCGCGTAACATCGCCGTTCTCAGCGCGGCAAGATCGTCGTTATGTTCTTAGCAAAATCGATAAAGCTTGACATTCCGATCCTGGTTTTGGCGACGCCTCCAGATGCTGTCAAGAATACGAAAGTGGGAATTGGACCGATGTTGAATTGTCCAACAAGATTTTTTCCATCTGGAGTATCAATGTCGACTTGAATCAGCTTGAGCCGATTTCCATATCTCTGGCGGGCTTGCAAAAACATCGGCACAATGTCTCGACACTGCTCGATCCATGGCGCGTAAAAGGCGAGCACAGTCGGAACGCCCTGGGTCAGATCGGAGCGATTGATGGGATTGTTCGGAACGGATGAATCGCCCGGGATAATCGCAGGCAAACTGACATCTTTACCTTTGATAGCAAGCAAATAGTTGGCGGCGTCTCTCAAGTGAAGCGGATCGTTTCCCAAACTCACACAAGTTTCGAATTCTTTCTGCGCCGCGTTGACGTTGCGCGATTTGTACAGCGCGACGCCAAGCCAATAGTGAGCTTCTGCGTTGAGCGGCTCGCGTTCCAACAATTTCTGCAACTCTGGTTTGGCATCGGCGAAATTTCCGCTTGCAATCATGTCAATCGGTCCGGCCAGGGTCGAGGTGCGCACTTCAGCCACTGCGGCTGCTGTAGATGGATTGGGCAGATGGCAGAAGATCCAGGCCGCGGTCATCTGGTCGATACGATGGTCGTAAATTCGCTCTTTGTCCTGCTGTTCCTCGTAGATCAAATGTTCGCTAGGAACAGCGAGAAACGACTTTTGCTCAGACTCGATCTCGTTGAACAAATCCCATGTGCCTTCAGGCTTGACCAATTTGTCGTTGTTTCCTTGCACCATCAGCACAGGAACGCTTGTGATTTTTTTTGCGCAATCGTGATTGTCGTTCATGAAAGCCTGAAACTGCATCAACTCTTTTGGCGAGAGATCCATGCGGTCGAGTGGGTTATCAGCCCAGTCTTTGCGAAGTTTCGGATTTGCCGTTGCCTGGTCGACGATGCTCGAACCAACATCGAATTGCTTATTTGCGCCTTTTAAATATTGAAAAGCCACTTTCAGATCAGTTTTCTTCTGCTTGAAGCGATCACCTGATGGAACGGCTGATATCAAACCATTTATCAAGTCTGGATATAGCGATGTGGCACGCAGCGCTATGGCACCACCCATGGATTCACCAAGCAAAAAGATCGGCAATTTCGGATTCGCGGTGCGAATTGCTAGAAGCGTTGTTTTCACATCATTCAAGCAGCCATCAAAATCAACTTGATCTTTGCCGCCTTTTCGCATCCAGGAACCAAAGCCACGCACATCAATGGCATAAACTGAAATACCCAGACGGGCCAACCTCTTGCCGAAGTTTGCGTAGCTGCCACTGTACAGACCAAGTCCATGAATACAGAGCAATAACGCTCTCGGTTTTGCGCCCGGGCTTATCCAACTTAAACATGGCGGTGAATCAGCATCCTTCGATTGATTGGCCGATTGACCTGATTGATCGGAAGTTCCGTCAGATGTCTGGCTGGGGGATGAGCTGGAAGGTTGGTTTGATGAGTCAGATTTACTGCTCTTGTGATGTTTCTTACTGGAATTCGTTCCGCCAGAATTCGCCTCCGCCGCAGTTGAACAAAGCAGTGCGGCAAACACTGGTAGAAACAAAAACTTGTAAAAGGTCTCTCTTAATACCAATACTGTGTCTTTGCCGTCCATGGATCATGCGGATATTGTTTGTGCATCAATTGAAAAGCAGCTTTCGAAAGTGCTGATGTCGTTTTATCTGTGCACGCAAATTTTGGAGATTTGATTGCATGATAAAGCGCTTCGGGTAAACGTTTGTCTTTAGCTCCCGGCTTTTTTGCATAGGCCAGAAGTTGAGTCAAAAGATAAGTTGTTCCGGACCCGGACGAAACTAACCTTTTATCCTCAGCACTGGCTTGAGCTAATTGTGCCGCAGTAAGAAAATCAGCTTTTACCTTTGGAAGTTTCTGTGTTGTGTCGCTCTCTTCAATCGACGTCGGTCCGGTTGCACACCACCAGTTGTCCTGGTAATCTTCGATCTTGTTGAAATCCTGCTGGCGTGCGGTTCCCGGTGTCACGTAAGGGCGCATGGCGGGATTGATAAGCAGGATGTAAGTGCTCAAAAATTTCTTCTGATCGGGATCTGTGACGCCTTTGTACTCGTTCAAAAGCTTTGTCAAAAGTGGGTTCTGTGCGGCAAGAAGCGGCGTAATTTGAGCTACGGTCTTGTCGTCGTTAAGGAGCACAGCTCTCGTCCAGGTTGCTTGTAAAAAGTCGCGCTTTTGCGGCACTGCCCAGCTTGTCCAGGCTGCGTTAGCCAGCACATTCAGTGGCATCGATTGATTGATGACATTGGCAGCACTCGGACTGAATGCGGTGGGTCCGACATACCAGCTGTCTTTCGAATCTACTTTACTTAGATCGTCTGGTGTTTCAAGACCCATCGAGTCGTTCATTGCACCAGAACTGACGCGCACGGCATCCGCCCAGAAGTCGGCCACAGACTTGGCCAGCTTTACTTTTTGATCGAGAAACAGATTTACCGTCGATGGTGGCAAATCTTTTCCGGCCAGAACTTCGTCAATCGATTTCCTGGCACGCGCGCCGTCTTTCGACTCGACGAGTAGTTTCGTCGCATAGTATCGAACAGTCAAATAGGCAGATGATGATGCGGGAACACTGAGAGCGGCATCGATTAAAGCGGCCGTGTCTTTGCCGCCTACCTTCGCGTGCATGATTGCTGGAATCAACCAGAGCACAGACTTTTCACTGCTCCACCGTTTAACAGCAGTTTCTTCCGCTTGCGGATCGCTTGCCTGCACAAGAGTGATCCATTCAGTCAGGTCAGATTGAGCGGCACCGGGAACCTGAGACAACTTCGGAGGCGGATTATCTTCGTTGTCCACGCTCCAGCCGAAATATTTATCGAGCATGCAAGTGTAATCGATAACATCTTGACCGAAATTTTCGTTCGGTCCTGCGGTGAGAAGCTTAGCCGATAAAGCTTTCAGCGCTGCCTCTGGTGTCTCTCTGATAGTGACGACATTCAACAGCTTCTTAGAAAGCTCACGAATGCTGTCCGAAGTTTTGGAATCAGCGATGATATTCTTCAAGCGCTGTTGAGCACTTTGAAGCGCCGCTGGATCAGTTTTGGGCGCCAGTGAACTCTTTCGCAACATACAACGCGCAGCCAGATAGGGCGCTATTTCGTGATATGGCGATGTTTCGTCTCTGGCAATCGCATCAAAATCTTGCATTGCCTGATCGAACTTTTGGGCATAAAAATGCGCTGCTGCGATTTGATAAGCTCGGTCAACCTTCGTGGTGGCATCTGCGCCGGCTGGAGCAGGAGCAGGAAAAGCCGGTTCGGGATCATATTTTTTTGTTTCCCACTTGTAGTTTGGCCCGGCGCAATGACTGAACACGGCATCTTGCGCGGCTACCCACTCTTTGACCTGGGAGGACGCTGCACCAAATTTACTGACCTTTTGCTGAAGCGTGGTGGTGGCACTTCTGAAGGCATCGTCAGGACAGTTAAGGTAAGTGTTTGAACTGTCATTTTCAGCTTGTGATACAGGACGATCTGCATTGATGACATCGATTTTTTTGATGCCCGGCAATTTGTTTCTTTCTTTCAACCAGTTTTCCATGCCCGCGCCTGCATAGCCGACCACTGCATCGGCGTTAGTCATGCGGTTTTCCCAGACTTTGATGATTGCTGTCTGCTCTGCTGCGCTCAACGGCTTCCCGGTCAGATCACGATATGCAGTGAACAAATAAGAGCGAGCAAAGGTCGGCTCGATTACTCCAAGCTTTCCATTTGCGAAAAACTTGAGCGGCAAATCTGGATGATATTGGAAGTTGAAAATCGTTTCGTCAAAAAAAGGTCCGCAAGAATAAGCTCTTAAAGGATTCAAGCACACGGAAAGCGCGGCTACGATTATTCCTGCTTTGGCTAATTTCATTTCCAGTTGTTGACCTCTTGCATCAAAATTTGAGCTTTTTCACGTGTCCATGGTGAACGTGAAAACATGTAGACCCTCGGAGTCGGTTTAAGTATACCTGCTACCGACTTGCCAATAAGTCTGTTTATTGACGGGTCTTTATCTGAAATTCCAAGCGAGTGGAAAGTGTGTCCAAAGGTGTTGCCATTACCAAGCAGAATAGCTATAGAGCGGGTGTCTGCACCCATTTCAAAAAACATCGGCACCACTTCGTCGATAGGCATTTGGTTACCGCTGATCCAGTCGTCACCCAGGCACCACGAGGCGATTGACGTCATGGATAGAAAAATATCGTCTGGCAATGTTTGACGCATTTTTATCAACAAATTTTTATACCAGCTCCTTTCTGTCTGGCGCGCATCGAAGTCAATTTGAAATCCTCTAACATTTGGTTTCAAAAGTCCCAGAGCGGTGGCTGCGATTTTATCGATCGCTGCCTGGTCTGCGATGTTGAGCCGACCGTCCGATTCAATTCTTACCACCGGCATCATGTATGTTTCAGGCGGTACTCTCAGTGGCTGGTGCCGATTGATCAGCAGAACGCGGCCGTTTTTGATTTTGATAGTTGATGCAAGATAGGCAACGCCGGTATTTCGGGCATCTATAAAGCGAAGATCTTCAGGGCGCTCCCAGGCCCATAGCATTCGCTGTGGAGGCGAGGCCGGTAGCCTGGCCACTGCGAGGTGATCGCTCAGACCGCACAATAGGATCAGCATGACAATCGAGACCTTTAACTGGTTTCGATTCGTTTGGTCCATCATTTTTTGGCTAACAAATTATTCAACTCAGTGGCTGCATTGCGGCGGAAGATGACGTTTCCGTGAATCCACTCGAGCGTCTTCTTGATTGTTCGTTTTCCTGCGGCCATGGGGTGAGTGGATACGAATATTCTGATTTGCGATTCCTGTTCAGCGTTGGTGTATGAACTTGATGCTGCCGATACTATGTGAGGCAGCGAATTGGGCGGAAATCGCTTATCCAGCGTCGTCCAATTTTTTTGCATGAACGCGAATGCTCTGGCGCTGGTATCAACTTGCCCGAGCAACTTGCCCAGCAGGCGTGGTGCATCTTGTGTGCGCACTTTGTCGGTAATGGACATCGCCAGTGTTTGATCGACTAACTCTGGTTGCTTGAACAGCGCTAAAGACATGAGAGTTCGTTTCTCAATCTCTGGTGTCGATGCGGTCTGCCAGAGCTTGGTCAATAGTTTGTAGTCTGCAGCGTTGCCATTGTAGGCGACGATGGTCGTGACTGCTTCAGCGATATTTGGGTCTAGTGACGAGGTGTTCTTTGCGTATTGTGCAAACAGGTGCCTGGCTTTTTCGATTACTGCCTGATCCTGTCCAATTGTGCCAAGTGTTCTAAGCACATCGACTCGTGCCAATGCCGTCAGATCAGACTCGCCAGAGCGTGGCTGCCAGCCGAATTCGTCTTTCTGATGCGCAAGGGCGCTTCGAACAAAAGTGGCGAAAGCAGGTCGTTCAGCGGGTGTAATGAACTTATAGAGACCATTGATCTTGTCGACGAGAACACCAATTACTGTTGGATCTTTTTCGTCCTCATAGTTTCCTGTCAAGGCTAAAAACGATGCTATAGAAACTTTGTTGCTGTAGCAGAGTGCCCATTGATCGGTGAGCAGCCCCAATCGTTCTTGAACGTCGAAGTTTTGAATGCCTGCGGACAACTTTTTTAGCTGCTCGTCTGTGTACTTGACTCTAAAATAGCCGTCACCGTGCGCGTTGGCTGTGAATGGTACTTCCATGGGCTTGGTGAGCGTAGCATTCTGATCTGCGAATAAAAACTTTTCTGCTGTTTGCTCGCTCGGGTGACGGAAGCAAACTGGTGTGTGCCAGATGGTTTTGGCAGGCACCTGGTCATTTGCAGGCGGGATCAGGAGAAAACGATATTGAACAAGATCTAGACCACGTGCAGATTTCTGAATATCGATGAGTGGATATCCTGGTTTGAGAACCCAGTTTTTCATCATTGCGGAGACATCGGTTTTCGATGCGGCACCAATAGAGCTCCATAGATCCTCTGTCGTTGCATTGTTGAATTGATGCGCCTTGATGTAGTCCTGAATGCCTTTCTGGAATGTGTCTTCGCCGACGAAGCGTTCAAGCATACGCAGTATCGATGCGCCCTTCGTGTAGGTAATCTCGTCAAACATTTCAAGCGCCTGCAGCGGGTTATCGACGTTGAAGTGAATCGGTCTGGTCGACATAAGCGAGTCGCTTTCCAGCGCGTAAGCTCGTCCGGCTGCGAATCGGTCCCACTCGTGCCAGTCAGGACGAAGCACATCGCAAGCCTTGGTCGCCATCCAGGTTGCAAAAGCTTCATTGAGCCAGAGGTCGTCCCACCATTTCATCGTTACCAGATCGCCGAACCACATGTGCGCCATTTCGTGTGCGACTATCGATGAAACTTCCATGCGAGAACTGGTGGCGGCAGTTTTGTCATGAATGAGCAGAGCGCTCTCACGGAAAGTGATGGCACCGAGGTTTTCCATGGCACCAGCTTCGAAGTCTGGAATGGCGATCAAATCAAGCTTTTTTGCAGGGTAGGGCACGCCGAAATATTTGTTGTAATACGGCAAAAGCTTTGCCGCCACTTGCTGCGCATACGTACCGAGCGAAGTGCGGTCGGCTACGCACCAGACTTTGACCGGCACGCCTTCAGAGACAGTGACTGGTGTGCTTTTGAATGGGCCGATGATCAGGGCGAGTAAATAACTCGACATGACGGGAGTTTCTTCGAACTTCATGACGCGTTTGCGAGTTTTAGAATCGATTTTGTCTTCCGCAACGGCTCCATTTGAAATTGCTACGAGAGAGGGGTCGATTGCGGCCGTAACTTTGTAAGTAGCTTTGTAGCTGGGTTCGTCAAAGCAAGGAAACATGCGCCGCGCATCCGTCGGCTCCATTTGAGTTGTGGCGATGTAGTGAGTGACACCTTTTTTGTCCTTGAAATCAGAGCGGTAAAAACCGCGCAGCTTGTCGTTGAGAGTGCCCGTGAACTGCAGAGAAAGCTGGTAAGAACCTGGTTCTATAGATGATGAACTGGTGAGATGTATTCTCTCGAACTTGGCTTCCGGAGAAACTTTCAGCTTTGTCGTTTTGCCGGCATTGTTCATGAGAGTGGCGCTCTGGATACTCAGGTCAATTCCGTTTAAAACGATTGCCGTTCTGGATGTTGCCACCGCTATCGATATCGTTTCTTTGCCAGTGAATGATCGTCTGGCCAGATCGGGTTGAACAAAGAGGTCGTACGATTTCGGACAGACGCCCTCAGGAAGGCGATACTCTGCAGGCAAGACAGATTTCTTCGTTACTGCGCTTTTAGCACCCTTCTCGGACGCGAGGCATGGGTTAGAGCTGGCTAAAAGCAAACTGAGCGAAATCAGTCCGAGGCGCTCGGACGAGTAATTAAACATTCTTCTCCCCTATGGTGTAGCTGAGGCAGTCTCACTGTCTGATTTAAGGAACTCTTGAAACAACTTTTTCATGTCCTTACCCTTGTACATATCTTGCGGAGTGAACGCGCTGACTCGATTCTCATAAGCAAACGACTTACCGAGAAGAATCGGCTGTCCTTCCGTATCAAAGACCTTGGCGGATGTCTCGCGCTTGATCAAGCCTTCGCCTTCCGGACGGTAAGTGGTGATCTGCTCACCGGATTCAACTGATTTGATGACACCGTTTACTTTCGAGACTCTGATTTGAGTATCGATGCTACGTCTGACAAATTTTCTGTCTGAAACATCTATAGGTTCGCTCGTGCGAACCATTTGAACAACGAAATCATCACCGCTGTCTACGGTAGCTGTGAATGGAGCGGGATCGAATTGCCAGATCGTGCCCTTATCGTCCTGCTGTGTGCCCCAGGTGCCAGTTGCTTTGGCAGGTTCGGTGCGAGTTGTAGTGTCGGTAGCGTTGGTTCTGTAGTTGTAGCGGTAAAAGTCGGTCTGACTTTCTTTATGCCAGGTACCGGCAAGCCAGTCGGGAATGCGATACCACTTGTTCGATGGTTGATTATCGATTGTCGGCAACTTAGAAGGGGCGAAGATCTCGCCAACGGCTATGGAAGGGTCGAGAGGTTGTAAAGTCTCACTGTGGTCGATTTCGCCGACAAGCGTTTTGGCATCGACCGCAGGCGAAGCAAATGTTGCTGCCGCGAGGCAGATGACGACAAAAAGTGAACACGCCTTTCTAATCATAGGCGAATTAGCATACCATCTTCGCTAACGAAAAGCGTGCTCCGCGCAGGGCAGAGCACGCCATTCAAGGCTAAATTAGTCGAATTCTATTTCACCCAGAACCGCAGTTTTCTGGACAACGGTTGTCTGTGGTGCTCCAGTTCAGCGTTAGCAGCGGCAAGCTGGTTCTCTAACGAGGCTGCCCTTGCCGCTTGAATCTGGTAATGGTCGAGCAGCTCCATTTGTTTGGCCTGCGTTGTGACCAGATTGGAAAGCTGGTTTAGACGCTGATGAGCGCCCGCAAGTCGTTCACTTGTATCTTTGACCAGATCAGTTACCCGCACCAGTTGTTCCAGAAGATTTTGAACAAGTTTGGCTTCAGAAACGGGTGCCACAGGCATCGGCGGGGTTTCCAGATGCGCGTGATCTAACAGCAACTCCAACCCTTCAAGATCCAAATGGTCTTCGTGGGATTGATAGTCTCTTTTCGGATTCGTGTTCATCAAAGGCTCTTTCTAGACGAGCTTGCTTCGGCGACATTATGAGTGGTATCACTTACGATGGCAATACTTGGCTACCTC